>OLNL01000374.1_pt1 | contig 50348 bp, 40 predicted proteins | sample 1672181 | NCBI WGS metagenome assembly OLNL01 (sample SAMEA3136656, study PRJEB25190) | human gut metagenome | biome: human gut; feature: human-associated habitat; material: faeces | place: Austria | collected 2013
AGCCGTGCAACGGAAAAGAGCCGCCCTTTCGGACGACTCAAACTGTAATGGGGCTTTTTTAGCTACCCAATCTGGAGCCTTTAAAGCTTGAGCCGCTCATTGAGATAGGGCAGCTAAAAAAGCCCCGTCCCAAAAAGACTACCCGTGCCCTAACTGCCGGCCCTTGTTACATGAAAGCGCCCTCAAGCGGATGTGCTTGAGGGCGCTTCTTGCTTGACTAGCTTTCGATATAGTCTTTGAGCTTGCTGGAGCGGCTGGGGTGGCGGAGCTTGGCCAGGGTCTTGGACTCGATCTGGCGGATGCGCTCGCGCGTGACACCAAACTCGCGGCCGACTTCCTCGAGCGTGCGGGGATGTCCGTCGACAAGTCCAAAGCGCAGCTCAATAACCTTGCGCTCACGATCGGCAAGCGAGTCGAGCACCTGGGTGAGCTGCTCCTGCAGCATGGAGAAGCTGGCGGCATCGGGCGGAACGATGGCCTGGGAGTCCTCGATAAAGTCGCCCAGCTGGGAATCCTCTTCCTCGCCGATAGGAGTCTCGAGCGACACGGGCTCCTGCGAGATCTTCTGAATCTCGCGGACGCGGTCGGCACTCATGTCCATCTCGGCACCGATCTCCTCGGGGGTCGGGTCGCGACCCAGATCCTGGAGGAGCTGGCGCTGCACGCGGACAAGCTTGTTGATGGTCTCGACCATGTGTACGGGAATACGGATGGTTCGGGCCTGGTCGGCGATAGCGCGCGTGATGGCCTGACGGATCCACCACGTGGCGTACGTGGAGAACTTGAAGCCCTTCTGGTAGTCGAACTTCTCGACGGCGCGAATCAGACCGAGGTTGCCCTCCTGGATCAGATCCAGGAACAGCATGCCGCGACCGACGTAGCGCTTGGCGATGGAGACGACCAGACGGAGGTTGGCGCTGATGAGCGCCTGCTTGGCCTCGAGGCCCACGTTCTCGATACGAGTCAGACGACGCATCTCGGCGCGAGTGAGCTCGATCTCGCCCGCCTCGGCGGCCTCGAGCTTCTCGGTGGCCTCGAGACCGGCCTCGATCTTCATGGCCAGATCGACCTCTTCGGAGGCAGTCAGCAGGTCGACCTTGCCGATCTCCTTAAGGTACATACGAACCGGGTCACCGGTCAGCATCACCGTGGAGGCGTCGATGCCACGCACGCGAGAACGCGAACGGGACGTGCGGACGGTGCGCTTCTTTTTGCTCTTGCAAGAACCCATCTCGGCATCGGCCTGACGGGCCATCTTAAGCTCATGATCGTCGAGTGAGCCGGAATCGTGCTCCTCGTCGTCATCGAAATCGTCGGTATCGTTATCGTCATCGTCGACGTCCATGGGGGCGTCGTCGTTTCCGCTCGCGGAGATAATCTGGATGCCGCTGTTGCGCAGCGCGGAATAGACCGCGTTGAGCTGCTCGTCAGAAACATCGATATCCTTCAGGACGACCTGGATCTCGTCCTCGGTTACCGAAGTCCTGTTTGAGCCGTTGCCCATGAGCTTAGCAACGTAGGATTCCAGCCCAGTACCCGTGCTCTCAGTCTTATTTGGCACAGATTCTCCCTTCGTAGTCCACAGGACACATTACTTTAGCACACACTTACACGTCTATACCCAAAATTCAGACTGGATATAGCAGATAACATGCCGATTGACCACAACATCTAGGCCTGATCGGGACCCGCGGCCTCCAAACCAATCAACCGGAACGGATCGGCCACGCCGCCAATCGATTTCTGGAGCTCGCGCTGGCGCAAAGAATCCTGCGCGGCCTGCATGGTCAATGCACGGCGCGCGTCATCGTCGAGAGACCGGTCCTGGCGCAGCTTGGCCTGAGCAGCCCGCATACGGCGCTTGATGGTGTAAAGCTCAAGCGTATCGAGCATAAAGACGATGTTCGTCTCGGTGGGGTGCTTGCTCGTCGCCGAGATGCGCCCGGCGCTGACAAGCGAAGCCGCATCGGGGCATACCGCGCGCGCGGCGTCCATGCACGCCGCGGGATCGGTGCCCGGCGGCGTCGCGAGCACGGCCCACGCGATGGACTCGTGACGGGGGTCTACCCACTCGATCGAGCAGATGCGATCGGCGTACGTGCGGAATAGGTCGGGGTAGCTGGTGAGCATCGTCAACAGCTCGCGCTCCCCCGCCAGAGACTTCCGCTCCAGATCGGTCAGCACGATCGGCGTCGCCGGAACGGAAGCGGTCGAAGCAGACCCCGCGGGCGCCGCGTCCATGCCGGCAGGCACATCGATCGGCGGCATATCGTCGACGACCTCGACCGGCGCGGCCCCGTAGGCCTCGAGCGGCACATAGTCGTACGGTTCCTCCTCGACCGGTGTGGATACCGGCGGCGTTGCCCCCGACGCCCAGGCGCCGCGAGATGCCCCCTGCGGACCGGACGCCCGACCGCCCGCGCTGCCTGCGCGCTCGGCCTGTGCCCGCTGGCGCTCGTAGTTCTGCTCGCGACGACGCTCGGCGTCCTCGCGTTTGGCGACATCGCGAAACACACGGCCCGAACTCGAGCGCACCGTCTCCAAATCCAGGCCCAGAAGGTCGGCTATCTGGATAAAGTACGTATCGATCATGTAGCTATCGCGCAGCGGATAGATGAGCGTCAGCGCATCCTCGAGCGCCTTGGCACGACCGCCCGGCGTGGTAATGTCGCTCGACTCCTGCAGTGAGCGGTACACAAAGTCCATGAGGGGCTCGGCGGCGTCGATACGCGCCTGCAGTGCCTCGCCACCATGCGCGGAGATGAACTCCATGGGGTCGTTACCGTCGGGAAGCACCACGCAGCGCAGGTCCATCGAGTCCTGCTCGATAAACTGAATCGCGCGGCGCGCGGCCTTTTGACCGGCGGCGTCACCATCGAACATATACACGATGCGCTTGGCAAAACGGGTGAGCGTCTTTACGTGATGTTCCGTCAGCGCCGTACCCAGCGTGGCGACGACGTTTTTGATCCCCGCCTCCCAGCAGGCGATGCAGTCGGTATATCCCTCCACCACGATGGCGGTATCCTGCGCGACGATAAACTCCTTGGCCCAGTTAAAGCCGTAGAGGTTTCTCTTTTTATGAAACACGCTCGTCTCGGCGGTGTTGAGGTACTTGGGTTGGCCGTCGCCCATAATACGACCGCCAAAGGCGATGTTATGACCCTGTTCGTCAAAGATGGGAAACATCACGCGGTCGTAAAAACGATCGGCGAGCTGTCCGCGCCCGCGGCTCACGGCCACGTTGGCGTCGATCATCTCCTGCGGGGTAAAGCCCTTCTGCGACAGATGGGCCACCAACATATTGCGACCCGGCGCAAAGCCCAGGCAGTAGCGACGGCAGACGTCGCCACCCATACCGCGGCTGGCAAAGTACTCGCGCGGACGGCTGTCCTTACCGCGCATGAGCATGGTGTGATAGAACTGGGCCGTCTCGGCGCACAGGTCATAGATGCGTGCGCGCTTGGTGCCGCGATCGCGCTGCGCGCCGGTATCGTGCAGCTCAATGCCGGCACGATCGGCCAGGTAGCGAATCGACTCGGGAAAGCTCAGGTTCTCGCGCTTCATGATGTAGGTGAAGACGTCGCCGCCCTCGCCACAGCCAAAGCAGTGCCAAACCTGCGTAGCGGGGATAATGTGAAACGATGGGGTCTTTTCGCCATGGAAGGGGCAGCAACCCCAAAACTCATGGCCGCGGGGCTTGAGCTCAACCGTTTCCTGCACAATGGCAACCAGGTCGGACGCAGCGCGCACCTGGTCTTTCTCCTCATCACTAATCACGGATGCTCACCCCCTGCTCACCCAAGTTATGACGGATATCGTCAATATTACCCTCGACGGTCGCGATAAGCTCGTCCAGCGAATCAAACACGCGCGAAGGACGCAGCCAACGCGTAAACGCCAACGAAACCGAACGTCCATACAGGTCGCCCGCATACCCGATCAAGTTGGCCTCGAGATGCGCCGAAGCGGCATCGTCGGCATACGTCGGCGGCAGGCCCACGTTGACGGCAGCGGGCCACACGGTATCGTCGACCAGCACAAGGCCCTCGTAGACGCCATCGGCAGGCAGCTGAATTCCGTTTGGTACCAACAGGTTTGCCGTCGGAAATCCCATATCGGAGCCCTCGTGTCGGCCGCGGATCACACTGCCACGCACCATATAGGGACGGCCGAGTAGATCGGCTGCCAGCTCAACGTGGCCCAAGCTCAGCTCACGTCGAATGCGGGTGGCACAGATAGCCTCGCCGCCCTCGCACAGCAAATTGTGCCCATACACGTCAACACCGCGCTCAGCGCCCCATGCCTGCATCTCGGCAACGCCCGAGGCACCGCCGCGGCCAAGCCTAAAATCGCTGCCAACGCGAATGGAGCGAATGTCGACAACATGCGCCAACAGCTCAAGAAAGCCCACGTGGTCGAGCGACGCTACCGCGGGCGTAAAGGGAACAGCCACCACGGCATCGACCCCAGTCTGAGCCAGGGCATGCAGGCGGTCGACCGTCGTCATCAATTTTTGAGCGGGCGCAGGGCTCACCACAACATCTGGATCAGGGTCAAACGTTACGACAACCGCTTTGCAGCCGTGGACGCGCGCATCGCGAATGACCGCGTCGATCAGCTCACGATGTCCCCTATGCACGCCATCGAACACGCCGATGGCAATCGAGGCGGCACCCATAGACTCGCAGTCACCAAAAGCATCTGCCAAAACGATGCGGGCCTCCGCCGCCGCGCCCACAAAAAATGTGCGCGCGAGCTCGCGAGGGTCCAGCATCATCGAACACCGCCGATCGCCTGCGGAAAGACGTGCTCCATCACAAAGCGACCATCCTCGATACGAGCCAAAGCCTTGAGCCCGCCATCGAGCACCAGCGCAAACGGTGCTTTAGACACATCGAAGCCGGCGAGCGCGCGATCAATAGGAATACGACGACCGCACAGCAGATCGTCGGCAAGATTGCCCGGCAAGTCGACGCGCGTGGCGCCGAGGGCCGCAATGGGGTCCAAGGCAAAGCCGGCAGCGGACTCGGCAGAAAGCTCCTCGATCGCATGGCAGGCACCGATGGAGACAATGCCAGAAGCGGTACGGCGCAGCGCGGAAATATGCGCGGCACTATCGCAGGCGCGACCCAGGTCGCGAGCGAGCGCACGGATATAGGTGCCCTTGCTCACCGAGAAGGCAACGGTCCAAATGCAGGAATCGCCCTCGCCACTCACGGCGATTAGGTCGGCAGAATATACCTCGACCGGGCGCGCAGGCAACTCAACGGCATTGCCCTCACGTGCAGACTTATAGGCGCGCACGCCGTTGACCGAAATAGCCGAAAACGCCGGCGGAACCTGCATCTGAGGGCCCAGCATGGCGCTCAAGCGCTCACGGGCATAGGCCGGATCGCGCAGCTCGGGTGCAATGGCAACCGTACGGACGGCCTCGCCTTCCGCATCGTCGGTATTGGTCTCGGCGCCAAACGAGATATCGGCGACGTAACTTTTGGTATCGAGGGTAAGCATGCCCAGCAGACGCGTAGCCTGGCCCACGCCCACCACCATGACACCCGACGCCATGGGGTCGAGCGTGCCGGCATGACCGACGCGCCGCTCATGGAGGGCGCGCCGGCATTGCGAAACCACGTCGTGGGACGTGCAGCCCACCGGTTTATCGACGGCGAGCAGCATATTCAATTGAGAAGGCGTACGACGAGCCATGTACCATCCAAAAAGTTAGAGCTCGACGGTCACCGAAGCGGGATCCTCCCCCACCAGCTCGGCCAGCATGGGAAGTGCCGCGGTGAGCGTCTCGAAAATCGTTCCGTTATTGGTAAAGCCGGCAGCAGCGTGATGTCCGCCTCCGCCAAAGTTGGCCGCAATCTCGGAGACATCCATGTCGCCCTTGGAGCGCAGGTTTCCGCGCACCTTGGTATCGCCCTCGATGCCCTTAAGGAACAGGCAGACCTCGACACCCATCACCGAGCGCACCACATCGACCAAGCCGTCGCACTCATCCGAGGTGACGCCACATTCCTTAAGGTCGCTTTCGTACGCATAGCTATACGCCACGCGCCCGTGCGCGACCGTCTTGATGCGGCCCATAACGATTGACTTGAGGTGCAAGAACTCGACGCGCATGCTCTGATAGACCTCGAGCGCGACACGCGCCGGGTCGGCACCGTGCGCCACCAGGCGCGAAGCCGCATGGAACGCAGCGGCATCGGCATTCTGATACTGAAAACGACCGGTATCGGTAACCAGGCCACAGAGCAGGCAGGTGGCGATGCGATCGCGAACGACAATGCCGCAATCATCCAAAAAGCGGTCGATGATCATAGCGCACGCCGCAGCATCGACACGCCTCAGGCTTACCTCGGCAAACTCCTCGCGCGCCGGATGGTGGTCAAAGCACACCACATGTTTGGAGCGGCGGAGCACGTCGGCCGAGTTGTTCAGACGCTCGACAACCGGCACATCCACCGAGATAAACAGGTCGGGATCGCCCGTAAAGCTCGAAGCCGGCACCAGACGTTCGGCGCCTTCCATAAAGCGGTAAATACGCGGAACGGGATCGTCGTCTGCCAGCAGCAGCGCGATGTCCTTGTCGGGGAACGCCTTCATGAGCGAAAGACCCAGGCCCAACACGGAGCCCAGGGCATCGCCGTCGGGAGAGGTATGACCCGAGATCGCAATGGAGGACGCACCCTCGATAAGCTCGAGGATGCGTCGTTTAATATCTGCAGACTCGCACGAGACGAGGTCGGCGGAATTAGTCATCTAAAGCTGCCTCCTGGGCGGCATCCGCTATGGGATAGCCGTCCTCGTCCTTTTCGATCGCCAGCGTGGCCGGGACATTCTCCAGCGCACGCGTAATGCGCTCGGCCTCATCGGTCGAGCGATCGATGCGAAAATCGAGCTCGGGCGTGACGCGCCAGTCGAGCGAACGAGCCAACAGGCTGCGAATGCGGCCCTTGGCGCTGGCGAGCGCCTCCATGACCTCATCGTAGCGGCTCGCATCGCACGACACGTACACGCGCGCGAACGAACGGTCCACCGCGACCTCGACCGCGGTCAGGGTGACCAGGTCGAGACGCGGATCGGAAACCTCAAAGAGAAGGATATAACCGAGCTTCTCGCGAAGCTGCTCGCCCAGACGGCGGGTTGCCTGCGTTTGCTTCATAGCGCTACCCCCTACTCGGTACGGGCAACCTGGTCGATACGGTAACCCTCGATCTGGTCGCCGGGCTTGATGTCCTGGAAGTTCTCCAGGCCAATGCCGCCCTCGGAACCGCTCTTGAGGCTCTTGGCCTCGTCCTTGTAGTGGCGCATCGAGGCGATCTTACCGTTAAAGACAACGATGCCGTCGCGCACCAGGCGCACGGAATCGGTCGCGGCGATCTCGCCCTCCTCGACGCGGACACCGGCGGCGATACCGACTTTGGGCACCTTAAAGGTGTCCAGGACGGTCGCGGTACCCGTGGAGACCTCGACCTCGGTGGGCTTGAGCATGCCGATACGGGCAGCGTCGAGCTCCTCGAGGCACTTGTAGATAACGTCGTAGCAACGAATCTCGACGCCCTCGCGCTCGGCAGCGGAGCGGGCCTTACCGTCGGGACGCACGCCAAAGCCAATGATGATGGCGTTGGAGGCGTCGGCCAGGACAACGTCGGTCTCGTTGATGGCACCGACCGCGGAGTGGATCGTGTTGATGCGGACCTCGGACTGATCCATCTTGTCGAGCGAGTCCTGAAGGGCCTCGATGGAGCCCTGGACGTCGGCCTTGATGATCAGGTTGAGCTCCTTGACCTCGGCGTCGGCGATGGTCTCGAAGAGGTTCTCGAGCGTGACGTGCTTCACGCGGCTCTGCTCCTCGATACGGGCCTTGAGCGAGCGCTCATCGGCCAGGGCGCGCGCCTCGCGCTCGTCCTCGAACACGCGGAACTCGTCACCGGCGTTGGGAACGGACTGCAGGCCCAGGATCTCGACGGCGTCGGAGGGACCGGCCTCGGTGACGGCGCGGCCCTTGGGGTCGAGCATGGCGCGAACGCGGCCATAGGTAAGGCCGGCGACCAGCGTATCGCCCACGTGCAGGGTACCGCGGGTCACGAGCACGGTAGCGACCGAGCCGCGGCCCTTGTCGAGCTTGGCCTCGAGGACGTTGCCCGAAGCGAAGGTATCGGGATTGGCCTTGAGCTCGAGCACGTCGGCCTGGAGCAGCACGGTCTCCAGAAGGTCGTCGATACCGATCTTCTGCTTGGCCGAGATGTTGACGAACATGTTCTGTCCGCCCCACTCCTCGGGGATAACGCCGTACTCGGTGAGTTCCTGGCGCACGCGGTCGGGGTTGGCGCCGGGCTTATCGATCTTGTTGACGGCGACGACGATGGGAACGCCGGCGGCCTTGGCGTGGTTGATCGACTCGACCGTCTGGGGCATGACGCCGTCGTCGGCGGCGACGATCAGGATGACGATGTCGGTCACCTTGGCGCCACGGGCACGCATGGCCGTAAAGGTAGCGTGGCCCGGGGTATCGATGAAGGTGATCTTGCGGTCGTTGATCATGACCTGCGAAGCGCCGATGGCCTGGGTAATGCCGCCAGCCTCGCCGGCAGCGACGCCGGTGTGGCGGATGGCGTCGAGCAGGCTCGTCTTGCCGTGGTCGACGTGACCCATGACGGTGACGACCGGGGCGCGGGGCTTAAGGTCGGCGGGATCGTCGTAGAACGAGAAGGTGTTCTCCTCCTCGGGGGTGATGATCCTGATCTGACGGCCCAAGTCGTCGGCAACGAGCTCGACAAGGTCGTCGGACATGGACTGCGTCATGGTGAGCGGCGTGCCCAGCAGGAACAGGCGCTTGATGATGTCGTTAGCCGGAACGTCGAGGGCCTCGGCAAGCTCCTGGACGGTAACGCCCTGGGAGACCTTGATGGCGTCGAGCTCCTCGGGGTTCACGCCCTGGGCCAGCGCCTCCTCAATCTTGCGCTCCTCCTGAGCCTTAGCGGCCTCGCGCTCGCGCTTCTCCTTGCGCTTCTTGCGGCGACCGGTGGACTCGCGAGAGGCCTCCTCGACGGCGGCACGGGCCTCCTCGAGAACCTTCTCGCGGCTGTACTCCTCGGCCTCGCGCGCCATGCGGCTGTAGTGATCCTCTTCGCTGTTGTGACCACCCTTGCGCTTCTTGCCCTTGCCCTGCTTATCGGGGTTGGGGAAATCCATGCCGGCAGCGACATTGTTGCTGGCGTTGGTGCGATGGCTGTGCGGGCGGCTCTCGGAGGCGTTGCGGTCGTTGTGACGGCCGCCACGACGATCGTTGTTGCCGCCGCGACGGTTGCCGCGCTCGGCCTTGGCCTTGTCCTCGGCGTCCTTCTTCTCCTTGAGCACAGTCTCCTGTGCGGCGATCTGATCGAGCAGCGAACGGAAGCGCGAACCGGAGTCGGAAGCGGGAACGGCGCGGCGCTGGGCCTCGCGAGCAGCCTCCTCCTTTTCGCGGGCAAGGCGCTCCTGCTCGGCCTTCTTCTTGGCCTCGGCCTCGGCACGGGCTGCCTCCTCGGCGGCCTGGGCGGCGGCAAACTGGCGGCGCTCCTCCTCGCGTGCCTTCTCGGCGGCGATGCGCTCGCGCTCGGCCTCGGCGGCACGCGCTGCCTCCTCGGCGGCGGCAGCCTCCTCCTCGGCCTGCTTGGCGGCCTCGACTTCCTGGGCGCGGGCCTCGATCACCGAGGCAAGCTGCTTGCGGACCATGGCAACATAAGCGTCCTCCAGCGCGGAGGAAGCAGACTTAGCGGGAATCTTCATTTCGGCGAGGTGACCCATCAGTTCCTTGGAGGTCATGCCGAACTCTTTGGCCAGGGTGGAAACACGGACTTTTGCCATATGACTTCACCTACCCTTTCTGGCACCTTGGGTGCCTAGAGACTGAACGAGCGTGGGATGTGCGCCGGAACCTGTCCAGCGCAACCGCGCGCTAGATCAGGTCCTCCGCATCATCGAAGGCGTCGGTGTCGTGGACACCGCAGAAACGGGAACCGGGACGGGCCTGGTTGCGGCACTGGATGCCGTCCTCGGACACGTACTCGCAGCGACGGGCGTCGTCATCCTCCTCGTCACCGATCAGGTCGGCGGCAGGCTCCTCGTGAACGGGAACGTTCTTGAGGATGTCGGCGGCAAGGGTCTCGGACTTAATGTCGATGTGCCAGCCGGTCAGGCGTGCGGCCAGGCGGGCGTTCTGGCCCTCCTTGCCAATGGCGAGCGAAAGCTGGTCGTCGGGCACGATGACGCCGGCATAGGCCTTCTCCTCGTCGATAAGGACGCGAGTGACCTTGGCGGGCGACAGGGCGTTGGCGACGTAGACGGCCGGATCGGCATCCCAAAGGATGACGTCGACGCGCTCACCGCGCAGCTCACCCACGACGGCGCGCACACGGCTGCCCTTGGGGCCGACGCAGGCGCCCACGGGATCCAGGCGGTCGTCGAGCGAGTGGACGGCGACCTTGGAGCGCTGGCCGGGCTCGCGGGCGATCGACTTGATCTGGACGGTGCCCTCATAGATCTCGGGCACCTCCTGCTCAAACAGACGACGCATGAGCTCGGGGTGGGTACGCGAGATAACGATCGGCGGACGGCTGTGCTCGCCGCGGACCGGCGGAAGCGTGGAGTTGGGGTCGCGAACGTCAATGATCACGGCCTTGATGTGCTGGTTGTGCAGATAGCGCTCGCCCATGGGGCGCTCGTTGCGCTCGTTCTCGTAGCGGCGCTGATCAAAGTGCGGAAGCTCGGCCTCGACGCCTTCGCGGATCTTGACGATCGTAAAGTCGGGTGTGGACTGCAGTACGGTACCGCTGATGAGGTCGCCGATACGGCCGGAGAACTCCTCGTAGATCTGCTCGCGGGCGGAGTTGCGCACGATGGCGTTGATCTCGGCCTTGGCGTGCTGGGCGGCGATGCGGCTGGTGTTCTTGGGGGTGACGTCGATCTCCTCGAACTCGGTGAAGTTGCCCTCCTCGTCCATGGAATCGTCGATCGGCTCCAGGCGGTAGACATAGATCTTGCCGGTGGTGCGGTCGATGGTCACCTTGGCGCCCCACTCAAGATGCAGGATCTCGGCATAGCTCTTGGCGAGCGACTGCTCCAGGCGGTCGATCAGGTAGAGCTGGTCGATGTGCTTCTCCTGGCAAAGCTCCATCAGGGCGGACATCATGTCGGATGCTGCCATGTTAGTTTCCTTCCTTCGCGGGCTTGAAGTCATAGACGGGCTTCAACTTGCACTTTTTAACATCGGAAAAATCGAGGGTGACAGACTCGCCGTCCTCGAGCTCGAGGGTTACGTTGGTCTCGGTCGCGGCGGCAATCTTGCCGGAGTACTTGCGACGGCCCTCGGTGGCGGTGGAGGAAAGCTCGCAGTCCTCGCCCACAAAGCGGGCAAAGTCACGCGGACGGCGCAGCGGGCGCGCCATACCCGCGCTCGACACCTCGAGCGTATAGCTCGAAGAGATGGGGTCGAGCTCCTCGATCACGTCGCCGACCCACTTGGTGTTGGCCGTGACGTCGTTGAGCGACAGGCTCTGACCCTCGGCACCCTCGATACGCACACGCACGCAGGGGGCCTTGGTGGCACCCACGAGCTCAACGTCGACAATATCGACATCGTGCTGGGGAGCGACGGCCTCGAGCGCGTAGATGATCGCCTGCTCGGTCTTGGTCTTGACCATTGCGGCACCTCCATCCATACAAAAAAGAAGCGGGGCCGAAACCCCACTTCTTTCAATTACAACTTCATTTCAAGCAAACTATACCAATACCTGCGAAAACGTGCAACCATAGCACAAACCCGCAGGTCAGCGTGAGCACAGGTTCTCCACAAGAAATGGATAATTGGGTGTAGTCGCAAGTATCCATATCCAAAAAGAGGGACGACCCAGCCGGATCGCCCCTCGTCTATTGTGCATCAACTATATGCGCAAGGTTTACTTAACCACCAGGTTGACCAGCTTGCCGGGCACGCAGATGGCCTTGACGACCGTCTTGCCCTCGAGCCACTTGGCAACAGCGACCTCGGCGGCAGCCTGCATCTCCTCGTTGGAGGCATCGCGGGCCACATCGATGCGGCCGCGGACCTTACCGAGCACCTGGACCACGATCTGCACCGTGTCCTCGATGGACTCGGCCAGGTCAAACTCGGGCCAGGCGGCGGTGTAGGCGTTGCCCTCGCAGCCGAGTGCCTCGTGCCACAGCTCGTCGGCCCAGAACGGGCAGATGGGGGCAAGGACGCTCACGATGTCCTTGGCCACGCCGTAGCACAGTGCCTTGTCGCGCGATGCGCCCTCGGTGGCGTTGAGGTAGGCGCTCGCTGCGTTGACGAGCTCCATGACGGCCGAGATCGCGGTGTTAAACTGGCCGCGATCGAAATCCTCGGTGCACTTGGCGATGGTGCGGTGACGCTCGCGATAGAGCTTCATCGCGGTCTCGTCGAGCACGGACTTGTCGAAGGCAACGTTGGCATCACCCGACTGGACAAGCAGCCACACGATACGCCAGGCGCGCTTGATAAAGCGGTTGGCACCCTCGACGGCCTTGGGATCCCAGTCAAAGTCCTTCTCGGGCGGGGCGATAAACAGGATCGCCAGACGCATGGTGTCGGCGCCGTAGGGCTCGATAACCGAGCTCGGGGGCACGACGTTGCCCTTGGACTTGGACATGGTGTCGCCGTTCTCGTCCTTGACCATGCCCTGGCACAGCAGGTTGGTAAAGGGCTCGTCCACGCTCAGCAGACCCAGGTCGCGCAGCGCCTTGGTAAAGAAGCGGCTGTAGAGCAGGTGCAAAATGGCGTGCTCGATGCCGCCGATGTAGTTATCGACGGGCATCCAACGGTCTGCCGCCTCGCGGGAGAAGGGCAGCTCGGTGTTGTGCGGGTCGGTATAGCGCAGGTAATACCAGCTGGAGCAGGTGAAGGTGTCCATGGTATCGGTCTCGCGCTTGGCCGGGCGGCCGCAGACCGGGCAGGTGGTCTCGTAGAAGTCCTTGCACTCGGCGAGGGTCTCGCCGGCGCCCAGGTCCAGGTTCTCGGGCAGCGTCACCGGCAGCTGGTCCTCGGGCACGGGCACAATGCCGCAGTGCTCGCAATGGATGGCCGGGATGGGGTTGCCCCAATAGCGCTGACGGCTGATGAGCCAGTCGCGCAGGCGGAACTCGACCTTGCGACGACCGCAGCCCATGGCCTCGAGGTCGGCCACGATGGCAGCCTCGCCCTCGGAGTGCTTACCGCCGCGCATGCCGGTGTACTTGCCGGACTGGACGAGCGTGCCCTCGGCAGCGTGGGCGCAATCCCAGTCGACGGTCTCGGCATGGAAGGTATCGATGGTCTCGCCACTGGCCTCGACGGCAGCGCGGTCGTCATCGTCCAGGATGATCGGGACGATCGGGAGGTCGTACTTGCGGGCAAACTCAAAGTCGCGCTGGTCGCCGCAGGGAACGGCCATGACGGCGCCGGTGCCGTAATCGGCAACGACATAGTCGGCAACCCACACGGGAACCTTCTCGCCGTTGACGGGGTTAACCACGTAGCGGCCCGTAAAGGCACCGTGCTTCTCGAGGGTGCCCTGGGCACGCTCGACAGCAGAGATATGCTTGGAGTCCTCGACGATCTTGGTCACGGCCTCCTCGTACTCCGTGCCCTCGACGAGCTCGTGCAGACGAGCGTACTCGGGAGCCAGGACAAAGAAGGAGACGCCAAAGAGCGTGTCGGCACGTGTGGTGAAGACGGTGATCTTGCCCTCGTCGCCCTCGATGGGATCGCCGTTGGCATCACACAGGGTAAAGTCGACCTCGGCGCCCTCGGAGCGGCCGATCCAGTTGGCCTGCATCTGCTTAACGCGCTCGGGCCAGCCGGGGAGCTTCTCCAGATCGTCGAGCAGCTCCTGGGAGTACTCGGTAATCTTGTAGTACCACTGCTCAAGGTCGCGCTTCTCGGGCTCGGTGCCGCAGCGCCAGCACTTGCCCTCGGTAACCTGCTCGTTGGCCAGAACGGTCTTGCAGTTGGGGCACCAGTTGACCGGGTTCTTCTTGCGGTAGACCAGGCCCTTTTCCCACATCTTCTCAAAGATCCACTGGCCCCAGCGGTAGTAGTCGGGGCTGCAGGTCTTGACCATGCGATCCAGATCGTAGGAGAAGCCCATGCGCTTCATCGTGGCGAGCGCCTGGTCCATGTTCTTATACGTCCAGGCAGCAGCCTGCGTGTTGTGCTTGATGGCGGCGTTCTCGGCGGGCAGGCCAAAGGCATCGAAGCCAATGGGATGCAGCACGTCAAAGCCGCGCATACGGGCCTGACGGGCCATGGCATCGCCGATGGTATAGTTGCGCGCGTGGCCCATGTGCAGGTCGCCCGAAGGATACGGGAACATCTCGAGCACGTACTTCTTGGGCTTGCTGGCGTCGGTGTCGACGGCAAAGAGGTTGGAGTCCTCCCAGGCCTTCATCCACTTGGACTCAATGGCCTGCGCGTCGTAGGCAGGGATCTCGTCCTTATGATCTGTGCAATCGCACATATCAGCTCCTTTAATCTTAGCTGGGGTCGGTCGGCTTGGCTTTATTCGCTACTGCGGACAGTCCTGCGCAAGACGAAGAGCACATTAAGTGCTCTTCTTTGCGTGCGGAACTTGTAGCGAACAAAGCCAAGCCGACCGACCCTAAGGTTAACTTGACTGATGATAGCAAATACGACAAGCGAGATGCCTGCGACTTGCAGGCATCTCGCTTTATCTTAATAACGTGGTTGTGAATCAACCGCTAATTGTTACCTGCCCAAGCATGGTCGGGTTTTCCAAGTGCCGCAGATTGCCGTGAAAGAGGAGCGACGCGTACTTTGGTACGCGAGCGACGGTTTGAACGGCAAGGTGCGGTGCTTGGGAAAGCCGCTTAGCGGTAGCTGACGCTTTGCTGCGAATCCTTGACGACCACGTCGTGGGCGCCGCCTTCGACGATCGAGGTCGAGCTCACCAGGGTCAGACGTGCCTTTTTCTGGAGCTCGGGGATCGAGAGGGCGCCGCAGTTGCACATCGTGGACTTGATCTTGTAGAGCGTGCCGCCCACGCCGTCCTTAAGGGAGCCGGCGTAGGGAACGTAGGAGTCAACGCCCTCGACGAAGCTGAGCTTTGCGGCGCCGCCCAGGTCGTAGCGCTGCCAGTTGCGGGCACGCGCAGAACCCTCGCCCCAGTACTCCTTCATGTACTGACCGTTGACGTTGACGCGCTCGGTCGGGCTCTCGTCAAAGCGGGCGAAGTAACGGCCCAGCATCATAAAGTCGGCACCCATGGCAAGGGCGAGCGTCATGTGGTAGTCGTAGACGATACCGCCGTCGGAGCACACGGGCACGTAGACGCCGGTCTCCTCGTAGTACTCGTCGCGAGCGCGGCAGACGTCGATCAGCGCGGTGGCCTGGCCGCGACCGATACCCTTGGTCTCGCGGGTAATGCAGATGGAACCGCCGCCGATACCCACCTTGATAAAGTCGGCACCGCAGTCGGCCAAAAAGCGGAAGCCCTCGGCGTCAACGACGTTGCCGGCACCGACCTTAACATCCTCGCCGTAGTTGGCGCGGATCCACTCGATGGTGCGCTTCTGCCACTCGCTGAAGCCCTCGGAAGAGTCGATGCACAGGACATCGGCGCCGGCCTCGATGAGCAGCGGCACGCGCTCGGCATAGTCGCGGGTGTTGATGCCGGCGCCGACCATGTAGCGCTTATCGCCGTCGAGCAGCTCGTTGGGGTTGGTCTTGTGGCTGTCGTAGTCCTTGCGGAAGACGATGCCCATAAGGTGATCGTTGTCGTCGACGATGGGCAGGGCGTTGAGCTTGTTGTCCCAGATGACGTCGTTGGCAACCTTGAGGCTGATGTTCTTGTCGCCCACGATGAGCTGTTCACGCGGGGTCATGAACTCGGAGACTTTCTTTTGGTGGTCATCGCGGCTGGGGCGATAGTCACGGCTGGTAACGATACCCAGGAGTTTGCCCTTGGGAGTGCCGTCGTCGGTGACCGGCATGGTGGAGTGACCGGTCTTCTCCTTGAGCTCGATGACCTGCTCCATGGTCATGTCGGGGGTCAGCGTGGAATCGGACTGGACAAAGCCGGCCTTGTGATCCTTGACGGCCTTGACCATAGCGGCCTCGGACTCGGGGGTCTGGGAACCGTAAATGAAGGACAGGCCACCCTCGGTAGCGAGCGCGACACCCATGTCGACGCCCGAGACGGACTGCATGATGGCGGAAACCATGGGGATGTTCAGGGTGATTGCCGGCTTCTCGCCGCGCTTAAAGCGGGTTAGCGGCGTCTTAAGAGAGACGTTGTTGGGGATGCACTGCGAGGACGAATAACCAGGGACCAGCAGATACTCCGAAAACGTGTGGGACTCACCGGGAAAGAACGTAGCCATGTTTCTCCTTTTTCCATGCGACCGGTCGGCTGCAGGCCTCGTAGGACCCAGCCCAACCTTGGGCGCCCAATACTGGGCAAGTATCTTAACGCACTTTGACTGCTACAATGCATGATTTAAGAAGAGCACACGAGGGTTTAACGCAGGCTTTGCGTTTGCCCAGCAGACACTTTAGCGGAGAGACGTGGAGCGCATGGAGTACAAGACGACGGCAAAACTGGTCATCCAGTCGTGCGACAAAGATCTGCCGGGCGTGTTCGGCCACGGCTGCGTCTTGCTGCTGCAGGGTATCGCCCGCGAACACTCGATCAACCGCGCCGCCAAGAGCATGGGCATGGCCTATTCCAAGGCATGGCGCATTGTGAACGAGGCCGAGGGGCAGCTGGGGTGCAAGCTCATCGAGCGCGACGGCGCCCGCGGGAGCTCGCTCACCCCCGCCGGCGAGCGAGCCATAGCGGCCTACGAGGAGCTGCAGGCCGACATAAACCAGGTCATAGCTGCCAAAGCCGACGTCCTCATCGCAAGCATCAAAGAGTAGCTAATTTGGGACGGGGCTTTTTTAGCTACCCATCCAGAGCATTCTTGACTCATAGCCCAAAATTGAAATTGGGTAGCTAAAAAAGCCCCGTCCCAAATTAGCTGCTATCGGAGGGCGTTATCGAGGGCGGCGGCTACCGTCAGGGGGTCGTCGGTGCCGGCGAAGAGGCGGATGGTGTCCCCCTGCTTGCCACGTGGGGCCGAAAGACGCGTCGTTGCACCGCCGGCGAACGATGTGCGAAACTCCCCCGGCAAAGCGTCGAACAACTCTCCCGCGCTACGCTCGATAAGGTCAAACTCAACTGCCGGGCCAAAGCCATGCTCGAGGATTCCCGTTGCAACCGCATGGTCAGGATGCGAGCTCAGCCCGGGATAGCGCACGTTGCGCACCATCTCGTTCGCGGCCAGATACTCGGCCAGCGCACGGGCTCGATCGAAGTGAGCCTGCATGCGAGCGTTAAGCGAGGAAAGCCCGCGCTCCAGCACGTCGGCCTCCTCAGCAGAAAGATCGAGCGCCGACGCACTGCAGCCCGCAAACAACGCATGCGCGCACTCAGCCGCGGCATCCACACGATGGCGCTTGAGCTGCGATCGCGCCACCGAAGCGGCAACGAGCTTACGCGGGGCCTTACCGGCACACACGCGGTCGAGTGCCTCGAGCGACAGCACGGCGCCCAAGCTCAGCGGATTGCAGCCAAAGACGTCAGCCACGGTGTTGTCAACAACCAGCAGCGCATGGGCCTCACGCGCGGCGCGGCCTAACGCGCGCAAATCGGGCACACGCAAACCGAACGCGCCAATGGAGTTGGCGAACCACCACAGGTGCGGCCCCTCGGCATCAAGCGAAGCATCAAAGCCCTCGGACGCAGCAGCAAACGCCTCGGCGGACGGCGAGCCCACCAGCACGACATCGCAGCCCTCAAAGCCGCACGCAAACGCTTCGGCAAAGTCATCCGCAAAGGCCACCAGGCGATCGCCGGGGCGCACAATCCCCAGAAGCGAAAGCGCCGCCGGCACATGCGAGGCCGCAACCAGTCGCGCCTCGCGCGCGCCAGCCCTTGCAGCCCAGGCCTCTTCTAGCTGTTGTGCGTCCACACGGCACCATCCCTTAATTAAAACCGAACCAAATAAACTTTCCAGGTTGAGCATAGCTAGCGAGCGGGCAGCTGTCGTGGCGAGGTGCCGCGAAAGAGGAGCGAAGCGTACTTTATGTACGCGAGCGACGGTTTGAGCGGCAGATCGCCCGGCAGATGCCCGCGCAGCGTCGACCGGTCCGCCGTTCGTTAGAACGCCGGAACATAGTTAGCCGTGGTATTCGCCGTTGTATTGGATGAGCGTTAGGTCCTCCACGCCATCGAGGGCACGGATGGCGTCGGCATAGGGCATATCCACACCGTCAGAGAACACCTCGACGGCCATCTCGACCTTGTCGCCGCGCATAGTCTTGGACTTAACGGTGAACTTGGTGCGCCCAAACGCGCGCACGATATCGTCGCCGGCGGTCTGGCCCGTGTAGTGAATGACCATCATGTACACGCGCGACTTGTCCTGGCGGCTCGCAAAGCCGGCGATCATCAGCACGATCACTGCTGCCGTGAGCCCCACGAGTGCATACATGCCGGCTCCCGCCGTAATGCCCGTGGTAATGGACCAAAACAGATACAGCAGGTCGAGCGGGTCCTTGACCGCCGTACGGTAGCGGACGATGGACAGAGCACCGACCATACCGAGCGAGATGACCACGTTTGTCGAGATCGCGAGCGTGACCATGCAGGTGAGCACGCACATGCCCACGAGCGTCACGGCAAAGCTACGCGAATACACCACGCCGGTAAAAAAGCGCTTGTACACGTAATAGATCAGGATGCCCATGGCGAGCGCCACGAGCAGCGACAGGCCGATCTTGGCAGGGTCAACCTGGCCAAACGCCTCCAAGACGGAGTTCTTAAAAAAGTCCCTGGTGCTCATGGTCTAAATATCCCCTCGGTTCTCAAAATCCGATTCCCAGTAGTTAAAACCGCGCAGGTAGGCGGTCTTTTCGTAACACAGGCAGTACTTGGAGACCGCCGTAAGCTCGGCCGCGCCCGGCGGCACTATATCGCGCACCAGCTGCGGACAAAACTCGGTAAACTTGACCTCCATCACCAGCTTGCCGGGCTCCAGCACGGGCAGCGCGGGCAAGGTCGCGTCAAAGATATCAAAGCTACCCACTGCGGCACGCACGTTCATGTCAAACGTAATGCGCACGGTGCCCTCATCCATCACCCACGGCTCGCGCTCGTAGTCCACGATGGTCCGCGGGCGCATCATGTTGCAGATACACTCGATGTAGAACTCGCGGCAGAGTTGGTGCGGGCTCCTCAGCAAAAAGCCGTAGTCGCCAGCCAGGATCTGCTCAAACTCGCCGCGCGTGAGCGGCGCGTCCTCCTTGTAGATCCAGCTGCCGTACTTCTTTTTGCGCTCGAGCTTAATCACCCTGTCGCTGCCGTTATAGATGCGCACGCGATACTTTTTGCGCATGAGAATACCGGCGTCTTTTTCCTCGTAGGCCGAGTTGCAGTAGTCGTCAAAGTACAGGCTGCGAATGGTGTAACCACCCGCCCGCGCATGCTTGTCCAGTTTAAAAACCGGCGCCATGCGGCAGGCAAGCGCGGCGTGCTCACCCTCGTTAATGAGATATTTGAGCTCGTGGCGATAACGCTCCTGCGTGGTTCGCACAGGAGGTGCCGCCAGGCGCTCAAGCAACGCGCTAGCCCTCCTCATACGTGTCCTCCACGACCTTGCCGCCGTCTTGCACGTAAAAGCACTTCATGCCGTACTGCTTGCCATCGTCGGTCACATAGTAGTCAAACGCATCTTGCGTATAGCCGTCGGAGTTGGTGGCACGCACGCGCACAAAGTACTGACCGGTATCGGGCGCATCGCAGGTCACCTCGGGCAGCAGCACGTCCTCGGCCTTAAAGACCACATCGGTAATGGCATAATCGCGCGCCAGTTCCACGGTATAGCGAATGTCACGAGCCTCAAAGTCGTACGCGGCATCCCAGTTCACGCGCAGCTTGCCGTTTTCTATCTGCGGCACGCCAATGTAGAACGGCATGGGCTTCTTATAGCTCTCGCGATAGCTCTTGTAGTTCTCCTCGATCTCGGAGGGAATCGCCGCGGCGATCTGCTCGTATTGGTCCTTGGTGACAGACAGATTGTCGATATCGGGCGAAGCAAAGACCAGGGATTCGGTAACCTCGCGATAATGTTTGATCATCTTGGCAAGACGCGCCTCGGTCAGATACGAGCGCAAGTCCTTAACGGCACGGTCGAGTTCGCTGCGGAACGACTTACTTCGCAACGCGCGGTTAAACAGCACGTTGCCCCAGTAGTTGCTTACACCGCGTTCCCAGTTCACAAAGTCCGAGAACCCCTCCAGGCTCAGCTCAAGCTTACGCAGCATGCTGTCGTTATCCCAAGCCAAAAAGTACCAGGTATTTGAGTTGAGCGGGCTGTACAGATAGCAGTTGCGATTCTGCGTATCGCAGTTGCCCGTCAGGATCTGAAACGCCAGCCAATAGACCAGATTCTCGATATCAAAGTAGGTGTCGAGCACGTCGTCGATCTTTTGCGATTCGTCGTTGAGCGCATCGAGCATCTCGATGAGCTTGGTGTGGTCCGAGTCGCCCTTAATCTCGAGCATGCTCTCAAAAGCCGCCTGATTGTAATCGGGATCGTCGGCAAGCTTAATGATGTCCTCGTAGCGACGGAACTCAAAGAAGTTCAACTTGTACAGGTGTCCATTCTTATCTAGGCCATGTGCCTTAAGCGCCGTCTTATTAAGCTGCTCTACCTGTGTAAACAGGCCGTAGTCCTCGAAGGTGTCGTTGGACTTTTCGGTCTGGTCGCACACCCACAGGTGCACAAACTGCGTGCGCAGGCCCATCATCTGGGGAATCCCGCGAATCAAATCGTAGGCCATCTTATTTCGAAAGCGCAAGCCCTCACCCATATGCTTGTTGAGCGCAATGGAACGCTGCTGGCGCCAGGAACCCTTGCCCTTTTTGAGCTCCACCTTGTAATTCTTTTGCGTATAGGAGCTCGACGTCTGGCCGCGCACCTGCACGGTGGCATTGGGCGCTTCCTCGCCATAGCCAACCTCACCGGCAACCGGGCCCTCTTCGTCGCCCGCCTGCAAAAGGCCCATAACCTGATAGCGCGCCACGCCCATGTCGGCATAGTCATACACCGAGTAGGTATTGATCTCGGCCCAGCTGTGGTCAGTGTTCTCGGAGCTGTTGCCGCGCGAGACCGTCAGGTACATGGTCACAATGCCCGAGTCGTCGTAGACCTCGTAGAGCTCGTCCTTGTCGCGCAGGTGCTTGGCCTCTCCCGAGGCCTCGGCCTTGTTAATCTTGCCCTGCTTTTTGACCTTTTTGGTCGAGGATTCGTCCTGAGACGAGCAGCCCGAAAGCAGCAGCGCACCGGCAGCCGCCTCAAACAGGCGACGGCGAGACATCATCCTATCGGTCATCAGAACCTCCCCAATGGTTGCGATACACGCGGACCACCGTGCGTTCAAAAGCGCCGTGCGGCTCGCCCTTATGGCGGGCTTCCTCATAGCGCCGCTCGGCACGGTCGAGCAAGCGGCCCAGCTGTGTAAAGCGACCCGTCTTGTCGGTCGCCACCATGGGCTGCTGGCTCAGGATACGATACGGCAAGTTGGCAGTATAGGTGTCGAGTCGCAGCAGCGCCACGATAAAAAACACCGCCGCACCCAACAAAAAGCCAAAGCCGTAAAACTGCTGCGGCAAAAGCAGCGATACGACGGTCGCCAGCCCGGCCACACCGGCAAACAGGCCCGAGGCCAGCACGGCCCCCTTGTAGTCGGTAAAGTACAGCAAGATAAGCATCACCGTATTGCCCACGGCATACAGGCCATAGCCCACGCACAGCGTGCGAAAATACCCGTGCATAAGACTGTTAAAGCCCAGCGGCAGGGCCGAGAGCACCGTGGTCTCGAGCGAGATGACCGCCGCGGTCACAAACAGCTGCTTGAGCGCGCAAAAGCGCAGTTCGCTGTTGAGCGTGGAGAGCATCTCCTCCTCGGCCACCACAATATCGCCCACCACGCCGCCGTCGTTGAACAGGCTGTAGTAGTCGCGGTAGCGCGGATAGAAGTTGACCTCGACCGAGACCACAAAGTTGACGGTCGTGACCAGGATCGTCAAAAACGCGATGAGCGCCGGAACATCGTGGTAGGGCGCGCCATAAAACAAGCCCTTGACCTGCACGCCAATGGGGCCGGCCCAAATAATTACCAGGTGCGTAAAGAGCCCCAGGTTGGTAAACAGGCCCGTGAGCGCCAGCGGCATAAACTGATCGAGCCAGCGCAAAAAGAGCCAGGGACTGCGGTCGCTCTGTGGAAAATACCGGTACAGCAGCACCACGTCCCAGGCGAGCATGACGCCGTAGCCCAGGGCGATTGATGCCAACAGGCTCTCAACCGGCGGCAGCCCCAGTGCCAGCGCTGCCAGGGCGAACAGGAACGCCACGCCAATGGCAGCCGCAAAGCTGCACAGAATGCCACGGTAATCCTTAATGGCGGTGAGATAGCTCATGCCGTTCCAGTTGACGATCATAATGTTGAACAGCCACAGGCACAGCAGCCCCTGCAGCAGTGTGGCGCCCGAGAACAGCAAAAAGACGCCGTAGAGTACCGTGCCCGCAACGAGCATGATGGCGTTGGAGCCCCAAAACGAGGGCAAGACCTCTTCTTCGCGATCGGCAAAGAGCATGTCCGCCAAAAAGCGCGTGACGGGCATGGAGAAAAAGCTCGTGAGCGTAAGCGACGCCAGCAGCGTATAGGTCACCATGCACACCAGCAGGTCCTGGTTGGCGCGGCCCACGCCCCACATGCCGCACAGCACCAAGATGCCCACCTGGAGCAGCACGCCCAGCAGCATGGGGCCCGTGCACACAATGCCGGCGTAGCCATAGGCGCGCATCGTGGCAAACAGGCCCTTGCGCCTAAACAGACGCTTGAGCTCAAAACCGATTCCGGCCACCGGCTACTCCCCCTCTCTGGGCAAATCATACGCACGCGCCGTCTCGTCGTACAGCGCACGATAGTTGGCGAGCATCTGCTCGTGCAAAAAGTACGTGGCAACGCGACGCTGGCCGCGCTCCCCCATCTCGATACGGCGGGCACGGCTTGCGCACATGCGCTCCATGGCATCGGCCAAGCCCTTGCGATACATAGGCGGCGTCACAAATCCCGCCACGCCAAAGTCGTCGCCCGGGGCGCCTTCGAGCAGCTCACGGCAGCAGCCCACCTCGGTCGTCACGCAGGGACGACGCGCGGCAAGCGACTCCAGCACGCTGAGCGGCTGGCCCTCGGAGATGCTCGTCAAAATGGTAAAGTCCAGCTTTTCCATGTACTCGACCACGTTGACGCGGCCGGTAAAGATTAGGTCGCGCACGCCCAGGGTATCGACCAGCGCGTGGCACTCGGCGCCGTACTCCTCGTCGTCCACGCCGCCCATGATATGCAGTCGCACCTTAGGGACGCGCTCGTGCAGCTCAAAGAAGGCATAGATCATGGTCTTGACGTCCTTGATGGGCGCCAGGCGCACCACCGCGCCAATGTCAACCCAGCCGTCATCGGGCTTTAAGGGAATGTCCTTAAAGCGGTCGAACTGAATGCCATTGGGGATGACCAGGCATTTGTCCGCATCGCAGCCCATGTCGATCTGCGTCTTGCGGGCATTGTGAAACAGGCTCGTCACGCGAAAGGCGCGACGGTAGATCTCCTCCGAAAGCAGGTAGAAAAAGCGAATCCAGCGGTCCTTAAACGACGGCACCACCCAGTCGGCGCGAATGATCTCCTCCTCGCGCTCGCGCGTGTAGATGCCGTGCTCGGTGAGCAGCACCGGCGCATGGTGAACGCTTGAACCCAAGCAGGCGAGCAGGCCGCCGTAGCCGGTCGAGATGGCGTGGTACACATCGGCCACCGGCACCTCGCTGCCCAGCAGGTAGAGCACGGGCAGCAGCATGGAGCGCATGGTATGGAATGCGTCGGCAAAAGGTGTGTAGGGGTACTCGGCCAGGCACACATCGCGAAAGATATCCATAAACGTGCGGCTCTGCAAAAACGAGAGCGGATGCACGCGACGGCGGTGGAAGATATCGAACAGCACGTCCCAATCCGGATTAGAGAGCGACACCAGGCGGCGCAGCGCCTCGCGCTCGCGGTCGTTAAAGTCGGCCTCTTCCTGCTCGCCCGAAAGGCGCAGGGCATCGTCCAGAAACACCTCGTGTACCTCGACCACGTTACCAGGCAGCTCGTAGACAAACTTGCCGCGGTCGGCCGCATGCGCGCCAATCACCCACAGCACAAACTCGTGCTCGGGCATGGCCTGTATATAGCCGTGCATCCAGGTGGACACGCCACCGTGCACATAGGGGTAGCAACCTTCGAGTACCAAGCAGATTCTCATTTGTCGCTACCCTCCTTGCGCGCAATGGTCACCGTCTTGTCCGTAGCTTTGACCAGGTACAGGTCGCCCGTCAGATGCGTAATCTCGCCACCCGTGACTGCTCCCGGCTCGCCGTTATTGGCACGGAACATGAGCCACGCCTCGTCGTGATAATTGCCCAGGTTGAGCGTCCAGGCATCCGCTCCTGTATTCACGCTCACCGTCACGGACGAAAAGCGCTGGATGGCACCCGAGCATTCCGAGCCGGTCTGGCGACGCAGGTCGGGCGCCGACTTGGTAAGCCAGTCCAGGTAGTCGGTCAGGCCGCCCTTATAGATCTCCCAGCCTTGCCTGGCGCCGCGATCGGGATCGAGCAGGTCGTCCGGGTGCATAAAGTGCGTACTCACATAGTGCATGTTGAGCTCGGACACGGCAGCCAGGCGCATATAGGAATCGTCGACCATGCCGCCCGAGACAATGCGCGGCTGCTCCACGATGCCATCGCTCGCCACGCCAAACTCCTGCACGTACGGAAGATCCGTACCATCCTCAAAATACGTACTGGCGATGGTCTTAATGCGCGGCACGTCCTCGCCAATAATCTTGCGAGCGCGGGCCGAAAGGATATTTGACGGCGGCACGTAGACCGAACCGTGCGCGTTGGGCAGCACCTCGTCCTGAAAGGCGATAAGCTCGTTGAGCGATGCGACGAGTGTTTCCTTGTTCTTCCACGTCTTGTAGTCGTACAGCGTGCCATAGTCGGTGTCCCAGAGCGCCAGCGGCTGATGGTTGTAGCCGTGAAAGCCCAGCTCTCCGCCCATCTGCAGCAGCATGCCGCCAAAGTAGCGGAATTGCGTGGTATCGGCCTGGCGCGCGGGCTCGGTCTGGTTGACCGCGTCCTCGTAGTTTTCGATCATCACGCCGGTATAGCGAATGCCGTATTTTTGCGCGAGCTTTTGCAGATCGGGCCACCAGACCTTGGCATAAAAGTCGGCGATGGAAAGCCCGTAGTCGCGCTTGATGTAGGTGCCGTCGCCCGAGGGCACGGGGCTGGGAAAGTCGTCCAGATAGAAGACGGCACTGTTGATGACCGGATAGGCCGTGGCATCGCCGAGCAAGCTAATCGCCGCGGCGTAAAAACCGCGCATCACCTTGTCGTAGACACCGATATTGCACACCACGGTGCGCCCGCTACCGCAGTCATTGGACCAAATGAGCGGGGCGCCCGCATCGCCGGTCTTAGCCCACTCACGCGCCGTCTCGCGCAGCGAAACCGAAAGCGACGAATCAAAGGGGTCCGAGAGCTCGTAGCGCTCTCCCCCACCCAGCATAAAGTTCTCACTCGGCACAATGCTTTCGGCTTTTACATAGTCGTATCCGGCCGATTCAATGCCAAGCTTGGGAGCAATCACCTGCAGATAGCTCGAATTATCCGGCGGCATGGCGAGCATAAGCGAACCGCCGGCACTCACCCAACTCATAATATCGGTCAGGTGCGTACCGAGCCCATCGAGCGACGGCATGAGCAAAATCACGCGATCGAAGGACGTCAGCGAGGGAATGGCACCCGCGCCGTCAAGGGCAAGGTCCACGTCGCGGTGCGCGATCTTCATGTCGAGCAGAATCTGGTCGAACTGCTCCTTTACGTCCTCGACGCCCGTCTGATCGGAATCGGTAATGACTAGGCACGTGGGCTTTTGACCAAATATTGCCAAGGAGGCCGGCACCGCATCGTTGGCGGCAAGCATCCCCAGCTTATGCTGGCCCGCACTGTACTGCACGCCGGCACGCTCCACCAGCAGCACGGCGGCCATGGCAATAAAGACCGCCCACACCACGAGCAGGCCCATCCAGCGAAAATGGCCCGCACGGTCGCGGATATGCTGCACCACGCTCATCGGGCCTCCTCCCCGTCGCGCCAAAAAGCCAGCTCCTCGCGGTTGGCGGCGCTCAAGTACACATGCTGTTTGTCGATCGCATCGATCACGCGGTGGACCTCGTCACCGTCGCGGCGCATCACGGCCAGGCGCAGGCAAAGCATCCAAACCTCCTGCTCCTCGGGCGCGTCGAGCACGAGCTGGTCGGTCACGGCCTGCGCCTCGTCGATCTGTCCGACATCGGCCAGTGCCGTCGCATACCGAATACGCAGCTCAAAGGTGTCCTCGCGCTCGCAGCGGCGCGCAAGCAGACGCGCGTACTGTTGACGCTGAATCTGAGCCACGCGCCCCTCAGCCAAACCCGAGTCTAAATACTCACCAAGAAAATCGCAGTATTCGTTGAGGTTTTGCGCGCTCGGGTCGGTCTTAAAGGCGCGCTCCAGCTGCTGCAGTTTAAGGTCGGACTCCTTGGAGATCTGCGCAACCGCCGTCGCGGCATAGTGCGCCACCTCAACATCGTCGTTCAGCTTAGCCGCCTGCAGCTGCGCCAGGTACGCATCGGGCTCCTCGGTGAGCATGGAGAGCATGAGGCGGCGCCGGTCTGCCGGGTCGTTGACGATGAGCGCCTCCTCGAGCGGGATCACGCCCGCATCGGCTTCACGGTCGTGCACCAAGATGCTGCGATGCAGCTCGTCGTTAATGCGCAGCGACTCTAGCGTGGCGTCCTTAAGGTCCGCGCCAAACACGGCGCTACGCGCGATAAGCAGCACCACCAGCAGCGGTCCCCACAACGGCACGAGTACCATCACGGCCAGCATATGCCCGCGCACCGGCAGCAGGCCCAACTTCATAAGCGTCCACAACACCAGACAAACCAGCGCATGAATCAGCAGCAAGACGGCAGCAACGACAAGCGAGATCAAGCGACATCCCCCTCACCGTCACCGGTGTCAGCGATGTGCTGCAGAAGCGCCACGATGTCCTCGCCGTCGACGGGCTCCACCGCAATCCGCTTCGCCCTCAGGCGCTCGCGGATAATGGGCAGGTCGCTCACCTTTGCCTGGCGCATAAGCAGGTAAAGCACGTCACCGTCGACCAGGCCCGCTGCATCGCTCTCGCGGATTGCCGACCCAATTGCGCCCACCAGCTCGCCGACAGGCTCCATGCCCGGCACCACGCGCAGGAGCAAAAAGCTGCCCATCTTGCCATCCGACAGCGCCTGCTCGGCCGCGAGCTCTTGACCAAAGGCCGCCTGCTTGAGCACGCACGTGCCATCGACGCAGCGTTTATCCTGCGCCACCGCCTCATAGTCAAAGGCACGGCCCAGCGCGCTTTCGACCAGTCCGCACAAGATGCGGAACAGGTTTTGGTAATAGAGCGTCATTTGGTTCTCGGCCGCACGACGCACAAAGATCAACACGGCGGGCGCCCCGTCGCGCTCGATCGTATATCCAAACATGGGAAGCCCCGGCGTCAGCTCGCGATTGACCCACAGGTTCGAACGACCCCCGCCGCCCAAAAGGGGTGCAAGTTGCGCAAGCGTGAGCGAGCGCGTGGCGTCTTCGGCAATCGCGGGACTCGCCGCCACCAGACGTGCAAACGCCCCGCCCGAAACGTGGTAGATCGTCACCGAATTGTTTTCGAGAATCTCACCCATGAGCTCACAGCACTTGCGGTAGATGTCGCGCGGGTTGAGCACGTCGAGCTCTTGCGTCACGGCAAAGATCTTGCCAAAGCTATCGTGACGCCCCACAATCTGGCGCTTGTAGGTGCGCTTGTCCTCGATAGCATCGTGATAGAGCTGCGTGAGGAACGTATTGCGATTACGCACGAGCTCGTTTTGGTCGCGCTCCACCTTAATGGCCTCGTTGTTGCGCAGCTGCACGTAGCCGCATACGGCACCCACCACAAAGTACGCGATAAACGGCAGCCAGTTGGACGGCTCGTAAAAGAGGCCCTGGAAGGTATAGCCATACTGGGTAAAGTAGCTCACAGCCAAACCAACCGATGCCAGCAGTGCCGCAGCCAGACCAAAGTCCAGGCCATACAGCGTGCCGATGAGCACGACGTAGAGCAGGCGATAATCGAGCACGTTGAGCTGGGCAGATTGCGAGAACAAATACTCCAGCACCTCGAACAGGACCCAGGCAACGCCCGTCTCCAGGCATTTAATAGGCAGCGTGTGCATCTGGATGCGGTCGATGGCGGCGCGCAAGGGGTTGACCTTCCCTGCGCGGCCAGCATCCCAGCGAGCATGAATGGTCGAAAGATCACGAAACGGGTCGTAGCGCTGAAACCAGCCATAGCGAACGCGAACGATGTCGCTGACGGGCAGTGCATAGCCGGCAGAATCGCCATAGGCAACTGAGATCCCTGGGAACAGCGCCTTGAGGGCCTCGCCCACCTCACCTGACGTGTGATGGAAGGTATCGGCAACATCGAGCGTCTCAAAGGAGGCGTCCCAGCTGTCAAAGATGCGATGCACCAGCACCGCGAGCTCCTCGGCACACAGCAGCGGAAACGGCACGTCCTCCGCGCCCTGCAAAGCGACAGATCCGGTTGAGCACGCGTCGAACAGCGGCACCAAAAACGGGTCCTCCAGTGCGGCAGACGCGGTATACAGGAACGGCACGCGCAGGATCTTGGTTTGAACGCCCTCGCGAGCAGCGTAGTAGCGGCACAGGTCGTTGGCTGCGCACGCGATAATACCCTTGCCCGTTCGCCCCGTGACACCGGCGGCACCCGCGGCACCCGCGGGCCCCGCTATATACAGCAACTGGACCCGGCGACCCATGCACGCACGAAAGACCGAGCGCAACAGCTCGATATCGCCCACGATATCGGTATGCGGGGTAAGGTAATTGGATAGGTAGACCACGCGGTCGAACTCGTAGGCCTGCTCCAAGTGCTGGAGGAGCTCATTCCACGAGGCATGGGGCGACGATTCATCGCGGCGCGCTTCCGCGGCAGCGACGACCTTAACATGGTCCCCGGGGAACGCCTTGGCACAATAGTCATCGTCAACATATGCGGTGTTGCCAACAACCAGCACCTCCATGGCGCATCCCTCCCCTTAATTCCATATTTGCCATAGTCAAACACGCGTATTGTACGCCGTCAACGCGAGCCAGATACAGTTTTAAGGCTGTATTAAGAACTTTTTTAGAGGATGTGGGGACATCGAGGGTGCTAAATAAGCGCTCAATCCGGAAGTGCTGGGAAAATCCGAGATCTGCCGACCAAGCCCCGGTTTTGAGCTTCGGCGACCTGCGGTTTTGTTAGTAAAAAACGGTGCGTACTCGGGGAGTCTCGGTTTTTCCCGCACTTCCGAAATGCACGATTAAGCCCACTGCCCTAAAGCGAAAACACGACAACATCTAGTAGTCGCGGATACATCAAAGGGCCCGTTGATCAAAGTTCGTAATTCTGCAATGTTAAATACTAGATAAGCGATTAATAGTGCGGATGTCCAGAGCGAGCAGCTTGCAAAGAAGCACCTCCAGCCCAAAGAGATCGAGGGCGTGAACTTAGCAACTCATTCGAACATTAGCGACCCAGAAATTCATTTATCGTATTAAGAAATCCCTTGATATCCATACTGTAACTGGGGTAAGCCTCTTGAAGACCCTTCAAAGACGACACCTTGACAAGGAGCACGTCTTGCAAATCCTTTTTCATTTCTTCTTGCCGCGTATACAGTTCATTAGTTCGCAGGTCTTCATAATCGTCATAAATAAACAGATCGGTCTTTTGCTCCCCGTAATCAACACACATCAGGCAATAAGCGTTATCGCTAAAGTTGCCGCTTGTTGCAACGACGCTCACAGAGCCAGAGCATGCCGCAAGACGATCTAGCAGCTTCAGCTTATTATCCAGTTCAATTATTTCGCTACGCAGTTCATTAAGATTTGCTGACACAGAAGGTACTAAGGCAGCATTCTCTTTTATTGCTAGCACGTTTGAAATCAAAGCGAAGATGCGCGCCTCGTCTGAAGAGCCTCTGTCGAACTTGAGACCACTTCCACAAACGACATCGTATGTCTCAAGAGCGGTTGCCCACTCATGCTGCAGCCTGGTGCGGATCTGTATCTCACAATACAAGTCCTTTAAGCCCGTCAGCGAAGAATCATGCTGGCAAATCAAATGTAGACTTCGATATCCATTTTTCTTGGGTTGGTGAATATAATCCTTGATACCAGGCATGTTCTTGTTCTTCAGTGCGGCCTCGAGGCCATCCTTAACAGCAAACACGCGGTCGTTGTCGCTAACGATAGCCCTGCATCCTGCAATATCATGCATCTGATTCAGATTCATGTGCAGTCCCGGCCTTTTTAACTTGCCGATAATTGTGTCGTACCTCTTTAATCGGCTTACACAAAGCGCATCAGGATCAAGGCTCAAGGCTGTCGTTTTTAGAAGGTCATGATAGAAATCAAGTATTTCCTGATGAGCCTCCCTCCACTCCGAAACAATAACATTTGCCTCTTTAACTTTATCCTCAGTGGCATTGATATCGCGAAGAATAACACCAGCCCGTTTTGCCATATTTTTGGAGAGAGGCCTCATTGATACCACCTAGGCGATTTGAAAGACGGGGTTTTCACAAGCCGGCGAAGAGTAGTAGCTTTTGATCGAATCCTTGGAGATCACACTGGAGCAACGCTCCCCATCTCCGATATCTCCCCTTGCATTTTTCCAAGGGGCTTCTTCATGAGTAAGCTTGCTCAATTCATCGCCATCATATTCGCTCAAAATCGAAAGAACCTCATCGACTGATTTCCGCTCGTTTCGAGTGAGCGATACAAACTGATCCGATGAGCCCAAATCGCCAGGACCAACAATGAATCGACGACGATGCAGGGCAAAGAGATCGGGGCATACTGGCCCGTTGGCCCATGCCTGAAAATCGCTTTCAAACAATGGTGCATCGAAATACACAAGCGAATAAGCTTGAGAGTAGAACGTCAGCTTTTGCAGCTTCATCGTAGAGACAAATCCAAGTGAGTCCAAAATGTAGTTAGCAACAACGTTAACCGTAGTCATCGATATCTCCTCTCAATAGTCCCTACAACACCTGTTTTAAATACTGAATTTTATAGTAAGTCTAAAATCCTTAAATGCGCTCTGACGCATCTATATCAAGTCTAGATACCATGAAATTACGTTGAGAAAAACATACAGGCCCGTGCGGACAGTAAACAAGCGCAGCCCTAACGTTCATACAGAAACCTGTGGGCATATCAATAGAATCTTCTGAAAACAGTTCAGGACCAATACGAAACATGACTTCGTAAACGGGAGCCCCTCCGATATCCCTAATAACCCATGCTGACAGACGACCATCTGGAAGATCCCGAATCTTATTACTTTCGACCGAAGCGTTTAATTCGAAAACGATCGAGCGCATAATTAAACGAAATAATAAGAACTAACGTCATCGTATAGATAACGAATTGATATATTTCAGATGGCGGATCAGACAGATAGCCTACAAAGACCACTTCCATGACGACAACAGTAAGAAGCGTACATAATCCGATAAACCCCATTCTTCCCACGTCAATGCAAAAGACACTCCGATACTTCAAGAGCAAAAAGGCTGCGACAGCATAGATAGCAAGGAGTGTGATTAAACCTGGTATTAGATTCCAACAAAAGAGGGCAAGAACAACGGGAAAGGTCCAAATGGCATTCCCCGCCGCATCTGAATCCATAAACGTATAGCCTTTATCCCTCATTCCGTTTCTCTCCACGACAAGCTGGAGATAACTTCTCAATATCCATCCTGAAAATGATGCAAAATAGATAATGAACAATCGGTCGACAGACCACAAGGAATTATCCCCAAAGGCAAGCGTAAGGATGCGCGAGGCGACCGGAAGGGCCGCAGAGGTTAAAACCGTGATCAGGACATCGGAGGTTTCAAGCCCACCGTCCCTGCCCTCTCGGGACTTGTTAACCATCAATCTCCCAACACAAATAGATATCAGTATAAGCTCAAGCACGATACCACTTCACTGCGTATGCAAAATAACAGGTCTAGGCATTGTTAAACACTTAAAGGGTAAAACCTACGGATAAAAGTTAGACAAGAAGAAACCTACCGACCCTATTTACAGAAGGAATAAAACCGAAACACAGCCCTAGCCCACAGAAAGAAGACAGCCACCATGAAACGAGTCGACGAGGAACCCACGCCGGAAGCAATTGAAGACGGTCTTACCCAGGACCCCCTTCACCGCAAGAGAGAAATTGAGGACTTTCTAAAGATGCTCATTGCGGTTGAGCCACCGTACACCTTTGTTATTGACGCGCCTTGGGGTTCTGGCAAGACATTCTTTGTAAAGCAAGTAGCGAGAGTCTTGCAAATGGCAAATCCGACTCTCGACCCCGATTTAGAGACGCTTAACGCGACACTAGGAGAAACCGCAACGAAGCTCCCCGCGACGCCATGTCTGCCCATTTATTTCAACGCGTGGGAAGACGACCATTTCGACAATCCGATCTTGCCTATATTGGCCTCTATCGCTAATGCCGCAGACGAACAGAGCGTCAAGGGAGGAAAGGATTTCGGTAAGGGAGTCATTAGCGTCATAGAAACCGCCGCCTCCATTATCGGATACGGCGTTGACATTAATGGCATCATTGAAAGTTTCAGCGGCACTGATTTTCTCGAACAGTACAAAGCGGAAAAAGAGCTTAGGAGCAAAATTGGCGAGCTCATAAAGAACCATCTGCCCAAGATAGCCAAACGAGCCATCATCTTTATCGACGAGCTCGATCGCTGCCGGCCCGAATTCGCCATAAAGGTACTCGAGCAGACCAAAACCCTGTTTCAGCAAGAGAACATTGTTGTAGTTTATTCGACCGACATTACGCAGCTGGCCCATTCCCTCCAGGGTGTATATGGATCAAGCTTTGAAGGAAGAAAATACCTCGAGCGCTTCTACGACAAACGCCTCGAGCTAAATCCGATAAAGCCGGCCGAGTACCTTCTGTATAAAGGCGTTAATACAATGGATGGATATACCTTCATGGATATAACCATCGATTTGCTCAGCTACAAACAAGCCTCCCTAAGAGCCTGCAACAGACTCGCCGAACCCATAGCAAATCTCTTGGATTACATCAGTAAGCACAATGAGTATTTTGGAGACACAAAGCTCCAGTGTTTCCAATACAACTGCCTACTGCCCGTGTTGAACATTCTTGCCTACTACGAACCCCTTGCTTGGCACGAGGTAAAGACGGGCACAAACTATTTTGCAGTGTACGAGCTAGCAAGCCACAGCAGGCTCTTTGTGGAGCTTCTCGACGAGGCAATTGAAAAAACTTGGGGAACAAGAAAAGGTGAGCTTCCCTACCATCAAGAAACCGAGTGTAGGCGAAGCCGTTTTATTGAAGACGTTTGCGCCGCTATCTATTCCGCTAGTAACACCGATCCGCGTATTCGGGAACTGTGCGGCATCGACCTCGACATCTCGCCACACTGCAAAAAGCTGTTCCAGCGCCTGGCCCCGCCGTCGGCAGGCGAGTAAAATCACCTCACGCTAACGCACCAAAAAGATTGTCTATCAAAAGGGCCGGGAAACTTTCCCGGCCCTAACAACTCAGCGAATGTCGCGCTATTCCTCACAGGCATGGCTACGCAGGCGCGACGGCAGCAATATGTCAATCTCCTCCGGCTCAAATGATTGATGTCCGTTCTTTAGCCTTTTACGGGCTTTCTTGTACACCCTGTCGCTCGTCCTTGGCGCTTCTGCATATATTTCGGCTTGCTTCTCAATGAGCAAGTCGCGGCATCTGCGGATTTCTCCAACTTCAAGATCATCAAAATCCGTAAGCAATGACTCATAATCCTGAAGAACGACCCAGAGTCGATTGGCACAACGCACATGTTCTTCGGCCTCCTCCGGCAACTTAGAACCGCGAGTATACAGATTTAGCCCAAGCGAGGAGGCGGAGGTAATGGAAGCGACGAAAGCTCCTATTCCAACTTGACCAAAAAAGACGCTAATAACTCCACAGGTTGAAACAGCAGTTAAAACTATCTGGCCGATGGAAATACAATTGGCTAGCATACGTTTAAGAGTCGCCGCTTCCTGTTGCGTCTGATAGGTGTACGACAGCTTGCCGTAAGATTCCTCAATCTGCCCGCGTAGCCGCTCCCTAAAATCCAATCTATCCAAAACAACCTCCTAGCACGCCATTTGGCGAAGCGCCTTTCCGAGGCACTCATAACTTTTGGCTGTATCGATAGCCTGCTGGCTACCTGGGCTAAAAAGTGCGAACGGCACCGAGCCTTGCTGGGAAAGGCGATTAAACTCATCCAAAAGTAGCGTCTCATATGTACCTGCAGGTGCGGAACCTTCCCCATCCGTCCAATGCCAATCACCAATCGCGGAGAATACGAAACTATCGATAACGATGCCGGACAACCTATAGCTTGAGAAGTTGGCGGCGTGGACATTTCGAATATGCTTGCAAGTGTCGAATAGGAGTCCCCTCGAGCTTGCGTTTTTCTCTTTCATCGCTTCCTGCTCCGCCTTGGGATCAGTTGCAAGCCATCGACCGCCCATATGAGTATCGGGGTAGTCGTAACTCACAAATGATCCCCAACAGTCCACGTGCTCAAATGCCGGAAGAAGTTCAAACTTCATTCCATCCGAGAATCTGACAACGACAACCTGACCATCACCCTTAACATCAGTCGTAGAGTAGGTCTCGGAAACTGCGGATTTTACAGCCTGAAGCAATCTTGATTGTCCGTTCCCCCTATACATGTCATAACGCTCGTACTCGCTCCGAGGAAGGGACAGCAATACGTCAAGATCGCTATCTGTTGTTGCAGTACCACGCCCATAAGAACCAACATACAGTGCATGTGCCGTCTCGCTGTTGGAATTCCAAAACTCCGAGTTCACAGCCTTGGTAATCCGTTTGTACCTTTTGGAGATCAATTCTCTCTTTGCAGATTCAACGCCAACGATATTCTTCTTAACTCGGTCCATAAGCTCAACAACCCCACAATCTACTCACCGACAAAACGACAGCCCAGGTCATGCCACATGATTAGCAGCGGCACTAATCCATTGAATCAATTTTACCGCCGCAACCCCATGCGAACACAAGTACTCCTATTAAGGCCATTCATATATAACTGCCACGCGTCATCGAAAGAACCACCGTCAGCAACTAAAAGGGCACCGGAGCCCATGTCGACCCTGGTGCTCTGTGCTAAATCATGGTGCTCGTCATTGATCAACAAGTGGATATTTGCATCAAAGCGGCAGCAATACGCAGGCCGCGAGTCATCGACACTAATCTAGCTGAGGCACTTTGTATATCTCGACCGCATAAGGGAATGCACCGGCCAATAGCGCCGTTCGAACCGATTTAACCGTTAGTCCAGTGATGACCCCAGCGAAAATAGCCACTAGCAAAAGCACTAATAAATGCTATCAGTACGACCGATCGCGTAGCCAACCAAATTCTAAACCGAGCAAGAACACCGATGACACCCACATGAGCTCTTGCGGCCAAATAACGAAAGAACATAATACGCGCCCAAACATGCGCCGGGATGTTCGGCACGCCCGAGGGGGGGTGTTCCCCGAAGCCCGTCACCAGCGCTGCACGGTGGATTTCCGCTTCAACGTGCTGGGGAGGATTCCCGTGACCAGGCGAAAGGCCATGGCGTGAATGTTAAAGACGATCCACGCGCAGGAATCGCACGAGACTGCGGCAGGAAGGCCGGGGAGGCGGAGGAGGAGCGATGTCGATTAGACTCAGAGCGGCCGCGAGGCCGGTGTACGGCGGGCGCGCCGAGACGCTGGCCTACACGGAATTCCCGCCCGAGCACTGGCGCCGGATCAAGACGAACAACGGAATCGAACGCATCGACCGCGAGACCAGGAGGAGGACGAGGGTTGTGTTTCGTCAAGAGGATTTGAGCAAAAAGAGCATCGGGAATTGAGCAGCCTGAGCATCGGAAGCGCGCACGCTTTTTGAGCGGCTAGCCCTCCTGCATGAGGGCATGGCGGACGCGGTAGGACTCGCCGCGGAACTGGACGAGCCTCCCGTGGTGGACGATGCGGTCGATCACGGCGGCGGCCATCTGGTCGTCCCCGAACACCGACCCCCACCTGCTGAACTCCAGGTTCGTGGTGATTTCCACCGACTGCCTCTCGTATGCGTCGGCGAAGACCTGGAAGAGCAGCCTCGCCCCGTCCGCGTCGAGCGGGAGAAACCCGAGCTCGTCGATGACGAGCAGGCGGGCCTTGCCGATGAGCGCGGCCTCCCGGTCGAGCCTCCTCTCGCACGCCAGCGCGCAGAGGGCCGACGCCATGTGCGTCTTGCCGGTGCCGACGTCGCCCAACAACAACTTCAGGAACGCTCCACCTGCGTGTGTCCAAGCGCCGCAGGCGATCACAACCCCGGCGAGCACCAGGCACGCACCATTCCGGCACGAAGGTCCCACCAGACACCCTTACCTTAATAGCAAGGAACCCGGACCAGCAAAGCGACCAGGAACATCACTACCCAAGAAAGGAAACACCATGCCCAACAGCAACATCGCATACCTACTCAAGTTCGCACCCAAGGAAGCGTACATCGACGACTTGATAAACGGTCGCCTCTACATGAATGCGGCCGGCTACTACCATGGCCTGCCTGGCGAGCAGGGCGATCCGCTCGAGGCGTCCATGGCTCCCGGGGTGTGCCTCTACGGATATACTTGCCTGCCCATCTACTGCATATACACGGTCCGCGAGAACGATATCGTCGACAACACCATGAAAATCCCGATACGCATGATCCAGCAGTTCGGAGGCGCGGACGGGTGGATCGGCATTGTGCAGTACGACAGCTTCGCGAGCCTCGCCGACAGACACACCACCGACGACGGAAGCATCTACGCCCACGGTCCCGTCTCCTACGGCGTCCCCGGGCCAAAACTGATCCGCGAGATCTTTGAGGGCATCCCGCACAATCTCGTTATCAAAACGCCTAGGTACGCATATCAAAAGGAGTATCGAATCATCGGGTCGCGTCCGGTCGAATGTCGCCTTTTACCAGACGAGTATCACCCAGGCTGCAAAATCGAAAAATACGCCCATGCAGAGCTTGACCTAAGCAGCAGCCTCGCGGACTTTTCCTGGAAGGCTTCGGTCCCGAGCCTCGAAGAGTCGCAAGACGGCCTCATGCTGGAGCTCCCGCATCGCGTATAGCCAACGAAGCGCGGGCGGAACGCCACCAATGGCCAACGTCCCAACAGCCATCTACCCTCTCCCCTCCCCAACCTTCCCCAGAAAGTTCGCTGATGTTGACTGTTGTTCCCGTAAAATAAACCGCAACAAAATATGTGCGGAGTGCTGGCGGGGAGCTGCCTTCGGATCCTATTGGCTGCTCACCGAGAGGCTCCGCTATGAAACGACCCCTTAACTACCTGCTCTGCGCGATCGCGTGCACGTCCATGGTCAGCGCGACGATGCCTATGGCAGCCATCGCAGAAGCCGTACAGCCTCAGGCAACCGCAGAGCAGCAGGCACAAGCCGACGCCGCGAGCAGCGACGCAGGCAAGACTGAAGACGACACCAACACAAATGCGGCAGCAGATACCGTAGAGGACAGCACCGCAACATCCACTGACACCACCGCCGCCAACACCGCAGACGCCGCCACCCCCGGCACCACCGCCGCAACCGGCACCACCGCCCCATCCCTCCGAACCCAGACCAACCCCACGCCCGCGGCAATCTCCACCGCGTCACAAACCGGCTACGCCCACTCCGCCACGGCAACCCAAAACGGCGTCACCTTCACCGTCTCGTGAAACGACGCCCCCGCGGGCACCGCGACGACCTTCCACGTAACCCAAGCCAACGGCTCATCCCAGGCCAAGGCGCGCATGGACGTGCCCACCTATTGGGACGGCGGCCGCCATGAGAGCGTCTGCGACCCGTCGCGCCAGGTATGGTCCAGCTACTACACCCTGGGCACCGCGGGCCACGACTTTACCTTTGACTTCACGGCATCGGGCACGTACCGCATCTACTTCTACTTTATGGACAACGACAGAAACGACCCCCAAAACGACAAGGGGATCTACTACCTGCGCACCACGGCGGAGGTGTCCGTAAACCACGCCGCCCGCCCAAGCGTCACGCAGATCGTCGACGACGCCGTGGACCTGTGCGGGCAAGAGACAAACGGCTCGGAATACGACATGGCGCTGCGGCTCCACGACTGGGCGCTCGACCAGCTGGAGTACGACCACAGCCGCAACTGGTGCTCGGCCGAAAGCGGCCTCACCCGCCACCAGGGCACCTGCGAGAGCTACCAGCGCATCTACTCCAAACTCCTTGACGCCGCGGGCATCGGCAACGGCCACATCACCGGCAACGGCCACACCTGGAACGCCGTAAAGATCGACGGCAAATGGTGTCAGATGGACCTAACCTGGGACGACACCAGCGACAACTGGTACGGTGACCTGGACCAGCGCTACCTGTACTTTGGCCTGACCGACGAGCTCATGGCAATCGCCCACTCCGACCACACGGCAAACTACCAGAAGGACGGTTACGCCTACCGCTCGACCGACCTTTCCAACAATTACTTTGTGCGAAATGGCAAGGCCGGTGAATGGGCAGAGAAGTATGCCGACCGCATTCAGCAGCACTTGGATGCCAAGGAAGAGAGTTTTTCCATTGATGCCGACAACCAGTTGTTTCCGCCGAGTATCAGCGGCATCCAGAACAGCATCGTAGCCTACACGATGAACCAATGCAAATGGAAGACAAACGACACTACAGTCAGCCTTAACGCCTCATCCAACGTCGCTACAAGTTCGTACAACGAGTGGTCTGCGAAATATGATTTCGCAGCAGAATATCCCAAGACTCCCGATTCGCCCTCAACGTTCACACCCATGCTCGACGGGCTCGACTACTCGGGCGTATTCGACGCACAGTACTACCTGGACAGGTATCCCGACGTCGCAAGCGTCTACGGCACCAAACCAGCGCGCGCGTTCGAGCACTTCGTCTGCTACGGCATGGCCGAAGGTAGACGAGGCTCAGAGTCATTCGATGCACTTGCCTACCGCTCCTCGCACTCTGAACTCGAAAAAGCACTGGGGAACGCACTGCCCGCATGGTATGCCCATTATGTACGAGGAGGTTTCTCCCCGTATTTCCACGACAACCTCGACTACTCCAGTGTGTTCGATGCGCAGTTTTATTTAGCGAACAACCCGGATGTCGCCACGGTCTTCGACACCAATCCCGCCCATGCATTCGAGCATTTCGTGTATTACGGCATGGCAGAAGGCAGGCGCGGCTCGACAGCATTTGATGTGTTCGCCTATCGCTCTTCGCATCCCACGCTTCAGCGGAGCCTTGGCAGTTCACTGCCCGCATGGTATGCCTATTATGTCAGAGGCGGCCTGTCCCCATATGTCCTCGACGGGCTCGACTACTCGGGCGTGTTCAACGCGCAATACTACCTGGAAAAGTCTCCCGATGTCGCGGCGGTCTGCGGCACCGAGCCAACGCGTGCATTCGAACACTTCGTCTGTTACGGCATGGTCGAAGGCAGACGCGGCTCGGAGTCCTTTGACGTGTTTGCATGGCGCTCCGCCCACCCAGAGCTGGAAGCAGAAATCGGAGACAGCTTGGTAGCCTGGTACAAGGCCTACGTAGGAGGCAACGAATAAGAGGCTGCAAGTTCGAGCCGTTATCAAACCCGCAGAAACAGCTTGGCTGTGTCGCGTTTATCAGGGAGAGTCCAATTAGCCACAGCAATCTTCGCGCCCCAGCCGGGCCCCTTCAGAGGTGTCTCGATCATGCGGCGAACAATATTGTTTCAGGGCGGGCTGCGGACAAGCTCTACTTTCCCCGCTTTCCCAGAGAGATGCGTGCAACTGTTGCAGAGCCCAGCAGACGGAACGTCTCCGGAACGTCCGCGCCGTACTCCTCAACAAATCTCAGCCTAGCCTCGGTGCTTCCCGCGATTTCAAGAAAGACAGGATATTCTCTACAGATAGCCCATTTTTGGCGCCATCGTCGGCTGGAAAGATATAGAAAGCTTGAAACTGTTTGGACTTGAGCCTCCTGAACATGCCCGAGTCGAGATGTGTCGGGAAGATGACGTTGAGGCTCTTTCCGGAATCCTGAACTACACCATCATCTCCAGAAGAAAATTCTGTGCAACGAGCAAGTTTGCATCGCCCAGACAATCGAAAGCCTCGTTGGAAAGCGGCAGGAGGCTCTTCTTCTCCCCAAGTCTCACCCTTGCACGAAACAGCGCCCGGCGTAGTTGGAGGGCATCCATCTCACCGTTGGAGACATAGTCCCAATTGGGGAAATCGACGACGAGGCGGCAGCTCTTGCTATGAGCTTCAACCACGCAGCTCGTACGGTCCAACAAGGGAAGTACCTCATGGACGCTACGTTTTACCTCGCTGAATCGAAGATAAGCGCAAGCGCCTTTTATCTCAGCGCATTTTCCATCGATGAACCTGTTGACCTGTATCGCGTCTAGACAATTGCCGACGTCCCCTCGGGGAGCGTCGGTCGAGAATCTCTCATATTGCAGAATGGCCTTACGGACGCAATGGCGAAGACGGCATCCGCCTTGCGAGCAGCTAGGTCACCATCGTCTGTCTTGAGATAGATAACGGCCTTTAAGAAAGAATTGATGACAACGTAATAACGCGGATCCGTAGTCGGATTGAACGCAGCATCGCAATCAAGTAGGTCACCAAGGAGCCCCATAGTAATAAAACGCTTCGGTAAAATTTCCCGTTTTTCCACGCACACCCGACAGATACTTCTGACGCTCCGTCTTGACCGAATAGTTCAAGTGCACGTTTTGCGATCCCTTGTCGGACAGGGCACACTGCTGGACACTCGTCTTCGTTTGACAGAGGCTCCTCTGCCCACCCCACGGTTTATCATGTTCATATGCAGGCCAGAGAGGACAACTTGGACGTCCATTCTGTCAGCGATTACGTTTATGCGGTCATCCGCACTCGATGTCTTCACTTCCTCAAGGCTCGCGAATATGGAGGAGTCGCCCCAATTCTCGCCGTTATAGCAATCGGCATCCGCCGGGCCCAACAGCTCGGAGTTCAGGGGAGCAAACGGCACGGCGAGAAAAGTTTTACCCGAGTAGTTCGGCACGACAACGAAGTTCGGCAGTTCGGGCAGAAGTCACAATCTACAATGAGGCCTCTAATTCCCATGGCGCGTTTGTATGCAATGCCTGCGATTCTAATCATCTAGAACTTTATACTTTTGCAAATCTGCGCTCCCCAAACATGCCGCATAGACCCCCGCGTTAAACGTATGACCATGCAAGACCAATCTATTCTCTCCCAACCCTCTCCTTAGCAATCTGGAGAAAGGACAGCGCAAATTCGTCCTTTGCGACAAACAATGAGGACAGGAAAGCGATATCGAACACTATGAAGGTCACGACAAGACGCACCATAGCAGGCATGGCGGCGCAAACCGACCCGATCAAGGCGCTAATCAATCCGGCAAATAAGCCGCAGAAAACGTAGCGGAGAAGATGGAGTCCCCTCCGATTGCGGACCAGCATCGACCTAAGCGCGACGACTTGAATTAAAACGACGGCAAACTCCGTCACCGTTGTCGACAACGCAGCGCCGCCAGCATCGAAAACTGGAATCAATGCTAGATTGAGAGCGAAATCTACTATGGCGCCGACCAAGACAGAGTAGAGTACGGCTCCTTCCCTTCCCAAAGCTATAAGCGTCTGGGTGCCCAACACGCCGCTCATGCCATTGGCGACAACAGCAAGCGTGATAATCTGCATTGCTGGGATGGCGGGATCGTAGCCCTGCCCTGCGAGGAGCCTTACCATGTCTGTCGACTCAACGACGCAATACACCGCGACGGCAATCGCAAGGCAAGTGGTAAAATTCAGCGATTTGACCATAAGCCCCTCAAAACGTAAGGCATCCTCCTTCTTCGCATAGAGCGACATGCGGGGAAGGAGCACCGTCCCAAGCGACATGACCAAACTGAGCTGCAGACCCTTTAACTTCGTTGCAGCGTTATAGTAGCCAACCACGTCGGAAGACTTCATGAATCCTAACATCACAGTATCGAGGTTCGTGTAGACGCTTACTGCAAGATTCTGGGCGAATAGCGTGATAATTGGCTTCAAATGGCGCTTGAAATCGTAGGACTCGTATCTCTTAAACTTCATGAGCCTCGGAAGGCGTATGAAGTTCAGCACATTAGAACCCACAGCTGCTAAAACGGTGATGGCTGCGTAAACGACGTAATCGCCCTCTGCGTGCACTAGTGCAAACATAAGAATGACGGATATCATCTTGAAGAGAATGTTCCTGAACGTAATGTAGTCGTATTGCTCAAGAGCCTGGTAGAGCCAGTTGGCACCGAACATGTTGAGGAGGATATTCAGGCCGTTGATCAAGAACAGTACTTTTTCCTCGCGAAACTCGGGGACAAGGAGCACGCATGCCAGGTATGTGAGTGCTGTCAGTAACGTCACTGAAAGGTTGATGAGAAGAATTTCCTGAGCCGTCTTAGACAGCTCGTCCTCGTTTTCCCTTACACGAGCGCACGCGCGAATGCCGTAAGTCGGAATGCCCAGTGAAGCGACCATCATGAAATAATTCGCCACAGAAGAGGCGAAAGCTATCTTTCCATTGCCTGCAGCCCCCAACACGCGTGCAACATAGGGAAACGTAATGAGGGGAAATATGAAGCTCGACGCCGTGAGAATAAAATTCATCACGAAGTTATATTTGACGGAATGTATCTTTACTTCTCGTGGCATTCATACGCTCCAAGTTATCAACAGCAGCTCGCCCCGCGCGTCGGAGCCTGACGAAGCGAGCCAAAAATAGTGAATTCAAATTGCAGCTAAGCAGTCATGATTCTAGCGGAAGCCAAAACCTCCTCGTCAAAACGCCGCTTCTCGTCGGCAATCCAAGTACGATAGGAATCGAACTTCCGAGTTTCGTTCTCGAAGTCATCGAAACACTTCACAATACAGTTGTGTATGTCATCCATCTTGTATGGCTCGTCAAATTTGAACTCGGGCAGTATGGGCACGTCAATATCATTCCGGGCAGAACCTCGTCTGTTGGTAATTACGCAGCAGCCGCACATCGCCGCCTCCCTCGGTATCCTATCCTTGCCCGGATGGTAGCCGAAGTCGATATAAACCTTCGCCGTTCGCATCCTTTCAGCCATCTCCTCCCGAGTAAAGCCTTGCAGCGGCACCCAGGTAATATCGGGATATCTCTCAATCAGCCTGCTGGTCACCTCGTATCCTTTGCGAGGGTTGTATAGCACGACGTCCTCACGCTCGCTGCCGGAAGCACCATTCAGGTAATCAAGGTTGATGTAGTCAGAAAGATCGTGAATCGTCTCCTGCGGAACGCCGAGCGCATCTCGGATGAATTCACGTGCATACTCACTTTGAACGAAATTCTCCGCATTGAGCCATTGGCCAGTCATCCTGTTGTAGACATGGCAAACGTAATGCTTGGGATCCTTGCGTATATCCCGGACCTTCGACGCAAACGATTCCGGTTCGGCAAACTTGTAGCCGTAGTAATTGCTGGCGCTCAGCCACCAAATCGCTTTTCGTGCCCTCTTGTACTTTCTAAGCAGGTGGACGAATGCCTCGTAGGTGACCAAAATAGAGTCCTCGACGTCAGGACACTCGAAGCAGTAAGGATTCTGATATTGGGCATAAGCCCCCTCACAAAGGGCCACCTCGCCTTCATTGCCGAGCAGCATGACCGCCTCATAACCATACGCTCTCAGGGAATGGCAGTATTGCTGAAGCAGCTCAGCTCCCCCCGTCGCGTAGCTCGTGTAGTTCACAATGTAGAATTTCATTCCCTTGTCCTTCTTTAACGGCCACCAAATCAATCAACTAGGTCAAAGAACCTTCAATACCCGAGCGGGGTTGCCCCCGACGACGGCTCGCTGCGGCACGTCGTGTGTGACGACCGAGCAAGCTCCAATGACGGCTTCATCCCCGACGGTAACACCCGGCAAAATGACCGCATACTCCCCTATCCAAACGTTACGACCTACCTTAACAGGCCCCTTGCTGTGCAAAGTCCTGTCGATGGGAGGGATGCCGACCTCCTCAGCACAAACGTGACCATGACCGTGATCGATAATCACGACCCCCGTGCCGATAAGGGCATTGTCGCCAATTTCAACAGAGTTGATAGCGCCGATGTGACAGGAGGCAGTGATGCTCACATTCTTCCCGAATACGATCTTCGGGTTGAAATCTTCATCGGTTCCTGGCCTTGAATCCCACGCCTCAATCCTGCAGCGCGGACCGAACGCACAACCATCCCCAAAGGTGATATGCTCGGGACCGCGAATGATGACCGTCCCGTCGAATACGCAGCGACTTCCGATATCGGCACCACGCAAACGCCTGATACAAAACAAAAAGCTTTTCAGTCTAAGGCGAATCCCGGCGAACATCACAAATCACCGCGCTCCGCAGGGAACACTTCGTCCATCGCCGCCTTAACTGCCTCCAGATAGCCGTACCCGAAGTCTCCGTCAGGCTCTAGGTGGTTGCCCTCGCCCCACTCGTTCCATGCGTTGACAAGCACCGCGCGAGCACCGACGTCAACAGCATGTTTCAGCTGGGCACGGAAGTACCTCTCGAACTTTTCCGGCCCGTCATGCATCATCACCTGTGACAGATAGCCGCGCCGTGCCGAATTATCGAACGACGGAAAAGCCCCAAGCACAGCATCCTTATCAGGACGTATGCCTTCGTTCAGGATGTATCGCCACACCTTATCGTAGTCCTCGGGATCCATGATTACCTGGTGCCCTATCTTCGAAAGTATCGCCCGATTGAGCACCTTGCGGAACTTCGTGCCGTAGTCTGACTTCCAGCTTGCCTTGAAGTAGGAGGGCTCGCGATAGTAAATCGCCTGATACAACGGGTCTTCCACCTCATCGATCTCCTCGTGGAAAAAATCGGGCGAGGTAGCTATGAAGTAGATGCCGTCAAAACCGTTCTCGCATGCGAGCCCGTTCCATACCTTCGCCATTTCATGGAAGACAATGAGATCCTGCGGACGGTACACGACAAACAGGGGCCTATTGTCGAATTTCACATAGCGATCATCTTTGAAGAACGGCAGTAGGTAGTCAAAATGATCCCGCCAGTCCCTCTCATTGCCGTACTCCTGGCTCCACAGCACCTTCTGACTGCCGCCATACCAGTTCTTACGCCAGTCTTCGTTTGCCCAGTAGACAAAGTAGGGCATGTCAATCTCGGGATGCGCCAGCAACACCTCCATAGGCTTCTCGAGAAGGTGAGAGCCGAGGCTGTAATAGTGGTAGAAGGCGAAACCGTCGATTCTATACTTTTTCGCGAGACCCGCCTGCCACTCAAGTGTCTCCGGATTACTCTGGTCGTATTCACCCTCTAAGGGGCGCTTGGGTTGCCTGTGCCCCTTGAAAAGAGGCTTTGCGTTGCGCATCGCGACCCAGTCCGTATAACCCTCCCCCCACCATTCATCGTTGTAGGGCGTCCGGTAGAACTGGGGCAGCAAGATGGAAAATACTTTAGCTTTATTCATGATTATTATGACACTCCTTACTTCCTTTAGCGCATCAAGTCATGTTAGTTGCATATTTGATACCGTTAATTCTGATGAGATTCCCTAATTCCACTCAGTAATTTGCTGAATAGGGCAGCTAAATAATATCGTCCATATTCAAGTAATCTAATACGCAAACGAATATCGGCTCGCATCCCATCTAAACAAGGCCTAGAAAGACAATTCGAAAACCAGGGAAGAGCACTCAATTCTTCCATTTCCTCTGCTAGATAACGGACATTCCTTCCAACTGCAAGCCTTCTCATGTCATGAGAAATCAAAGCAATGCTGTTCTGCTTAAGTGATTGTTTAAGAATTTGCCGCCCCTGAAGTGAATTCAAGAATTGAAATACTTCATTTTCAACTAAGGCTTGCTGTCTGCAATATTCAAACGAAAAGGTTCCATTTGTAGTCGAAGAACAGTTGGTTCGATAAAAATAAAAAGCTTTGTCATGGAGATAGAACGTTTGTGCCTTTTCAAGAACGCCGATCATTTCAAGCCGATCCTCACACATGCGCAATCCCTTGGAAAAAGGATAATCGCCAATCCCGAGACATTCACGACGTATGGCTTTTGTGGCAAGATTGTTCAGCTGATATCCTGATGCAAATGCGGAGACAACCATTTCTTTTAGGACAAACCCAGCTCTATTCACACCTAAACAGGAATAATCAACCAGACTATGGTTACCATCTTTCTGATCTGCCATATTGAAGAGAAGAACGTCGCAAGCACTCTGGTCAACAACTTCACGAATCTCGCTGAGGGCAGTCTCGTTTATAAGCGCATCATCGGAGTCCAAACATATAACGTATTTACCACGCGCTTGCGAAAACGCGCGCCTTCTTGCCAAAAAAGGACCAGAATTTTCAACCATGCTAATAACGGTAAGTCGTTCCGCAAAAGATGGATCAGCTTCAGCGAAACGCTGTATCTCGTCAATTGTCGCATCTGTTGAGCAATCATCACAAACAATCAATTCCCAGTCATCGAATGACTGTGAGGTGACGCTGATAAGGCAATCTCGAATGAATGCCTGGGCATTAAATGTAGGGACACAGATTGTAAAAAAAGGTTCAGGGTTCATAGCCAGCTCGCAAGTTTTCGTCCATGCATCCTAAAGGCAAAGCAAATACGGAATAACTTCATGAGAATGCTGAATACAGTAATAATCGAAACTCCATAGCACAAAGAGAAAAACAGCAACGGCGGCGAAAAACAGCCTTGTATTCCTGTCTGATATCTGAGACGCCACATATGGAATTAGCAAAACGGAATAATATATGAATATCATACCAATTCGGTAGAGATAAAACGTCCATAGGCTCAAGGGCAACAAGACAATACCAATGGTCACAAGGGCGGCCAGCGAGATATTCGTTTCCAAGGCGACATCAGTTTTCTTTATAGAAAACAGTAAACCCAATATAAACAAAACGCTGAAGACGCCGTACGTAATCATCAACGTGCGGATACCACCGCCAGCCATATGCTGCGAACCATCAACGTAATCGCCAAATAATCCTGTCGCAGCAGAAAAGAGTCGTATTAGCGACGTTGAAAATACTGCGAACACAACGGCAACCATGCAAATCAGGATGTATTTGACACCGCCGGAAAAACCCTTGCCCTCTGCATAAATAACAACAGGAAGAATCACCAAACCGACTAAAGCCGAAGAGTGAAACAGCAGAGCACAAGAAAAAGCAAGCGCAAAAGAAACAATCCCTCTACATTTCAAAAGTACATATGCAAGAAGCAAGAAGCTCATCGCCACCATCTGCCGCATCATGTTGAGCGACATAGGGAAAAAGGCTATGCCGAATAGAAATACTGCAAACGGTGTATAGGATTGCAGCTCGATTCGAGCCGAGCATAAAAATGGTGCAAAAACCAACGCACCTATTGCCGTCAAAGGGGCATTAACGCAGCCAAATAGATTCGATGTCGCCCAAACTAATATTTTGGCAAAAGGACTCCAAGTCGAATAAGCACTCGCATTGTAAAAACTCCAAAAATTAAAGAGCCTGGCAATCTGATACGACTCTACGCCATAACCAGCTGTATCAGTCCCGACGCTTAAATCTCGAAACCCGGCAAGCACAGCGAAGAAAATAACTAGTGCTGCGTAGATAAGTTCTTTCAGCAATCGCCTATCACATTTTTCTGCAGCGTATGACAAAGCGGCTCCGACTGTGGCGATAATCAGATAGTTAGCCATGCAACTCGAAACCTTTCTCACCAACTAGCGTTGAGCCTCCAAGTTTTAGCGCAATGTAGAATTGGCCAAGGCATCTTGGCCACCGCTTAAGACAACGACTCTTAAATAAATTGATTACCGCAAAAAAATTATTTTTGCATGAGCGAATCCTGCAGTAAGCGTTTAAATGACGCTTCTCTTTAAGGGTAAGAAAGGGCCCAAATGAAGTAAGAAATACATAAGCTTGGTCAATGGTCGAATTCATTTGAGAAATCATAAAATCTAGTTGCCTAGCACGCCTTAAGGGCGAATATTTCTTTGAGCCTATCTCATTGTCATCATGCTGGCGATATAAACTCAATGGTGTATCGACGTAGTAGATACGCCCCATGGCAGAGGCCACAAGCATAGCCCACCAATCATGCATCTCAATTTTAGAGATATCATTGCAGCTGAGCATAGCCTCGATTAGTTTTGAATTTACAAGCATAGTGCAACCGGCAGCAATATTAAGGGCAATTAGATTTTCAAGCTTCAGTCTGCCAGTATCAAACTTCGAGCGTCTCTCAAAGGAATCGGAGAGGATATTCAACTTCGCATCCACGACTTTCATGTCACAGAACACCAGCAGGGGAAGATCCTTCCTCTGCCGCTCTTCTAACGCTCGAAGCGCCAAAAGACTTTTCTCTACCTTCTCAGGCAGCCACACATCGTCTTGATCGCAGAACATGCAGTAATGGGCGTCGGAACAACGCATCAAGGCGAAGAAGTTTTCTTTAGCCCCACCGTGTTTAAAGCCCTCGGAAACAATATTGATGCGGTTATCGTCAGCGGCGTAGCGCCGAACAACGTCAAGCGTCCTGTCGCTCGAGCAGTCATCAGAGACCAGCAAGCGCCAATTCTTGTGCGTCTGCGCTTGGATTGACTCAATCTGCTCGCCGATGAAACGCTCACCATTGTAGGTGGCCAGCAGAATATCGACTTGGGGTTCACCCATTCTTGGCCCTCCCGCCCCTTACAGCCAAAATACCTTCCTTAGCACCAGCCGCGAAAGCTCGCACTGTTTGTATACGGCCCCTCTCCAACACAAGGTCCCGAAGCTTGATAGCGTTGATATATGCACGCTCCTCAAGCCCAACCTTTGACCAGCCATACTTCTTCTCGAGAATCACCCATGAACGCGCCTTGTCCTTCTTGCGCGAAAAGGAATGGTTCGTACGGTAGAACGGCCTACCGCCTTTAGGAGTGGGCAGCGTGAAAACGTACTCGCGGCGACCCATCTCGTGAAGAATCATAGTTCTCATGTCCCGGACGATCCGATAGCCGTGAACCCGTACATTTGCACAGAACTCGTAATCCGCCCAGTCAACGAATATCCTCTCATCGAATCCTCCCGTCTCTTGCCAAACGTCCAGACGCACTAGAGCGCCGGAAGTGATGACGCGCTTCACCGGCACGATGGAACCGGAGGGGACAAAGCCTTCGTTTTTGTTTCTGTCAACGATCTGAGGAGACACTATGCCGGTATCCTCGCGCATACACTCAGCGAGGGATGCGACCATGCCTTCAGAGACGACGCTATCTTGGTCGAGCAGCAACACGTATCGAGCCCCCATGCCAGAGGCCAGTCTGCAACCCTCGTTCAAAGAAACAGGAAGGCCGCTATTCTCCTCGTTAAGAAAAACGGTACAGTTGCCCTCTCCGTTAAGCAGGATCACTTCGTCGCGGTTATCAGACTTGTTGTCGAAAATTAGAACCCTAGACACCTGGCCCGAAACAGCGGTGACGTTCTGCCGGAGTCGTTCGATATCGGGACTATAGGAGATGATGATGGCAACAACCTCGTCTGCAACAGGGCCGACAATGCTTTTATTCAGGGTCAGTCACTCTCCTATGACACAAAGATTGTTGAGGTACTCCCCCAGCTCTTCCTCCCAGTCGGGCATGTGGAAGCCGGCAGCCTCGAGCCTGGACAGGTCAAGCGCGGAGTGGACCGGGCGCGGGGCGATGGGGCCCGCGGCGTTCGCGTAGTAGTCGGCGGTCGATACCGGCACGACCCTGTCGCCGTTGCCGTTGGCGGCCTCGAAGACGGCGCGGGCGATGTCGGCCCAGCTCTTCACGGCGCCGGAGCCGGTGCAATCGTAGGTGCCGTAGGGGGCCTTCGCGTCCAGCACGTGGAAGATGGCCTCGGCCATGTCGCGCG
>OLNL01000384.1_pt1 | contig 49853 bp, 55 predicted proteins | sample 1672181 | NCBI WGS metagenome assembly OLNL01 (sample SAMEA3136656, study PRJEB25190) | human gut metagenome | biome: human gut; feature: human-associated habitat; material: faeces | place: Austria | collected 2013
GGCAGAAACGTCGACTATTTTTGGGTTTATGAAGTACGTTTCTGCCACAGATATTTTATCAGATTTTAAAAAGACTGTCGACAGTCACTTTGTCAACAGTCTGAAGCAGGAAGTATTTTAAGCTTCCTGCTTATCTATATTATGACGCAAATATTCAATGATAAATTGTACTAATAGAAAAGATGTTAATTTTGTTAATAATGGAGGCGTTTCTAATTTTGCTTCGTGAGTTGATATATAGATGTCGTTCGAACTTAATAAAGAAGAATCTAAATCTGTACTAGAAATCCAAATGATTTTCACGTGTCGTTCATGACATTGTTTTACAATGGGCTCATATATAGATTTATCTCCATAATTTGTGAAAATGAAAAGAACAGCATTGTCTGGAAATGATTTAGAAAGTGCAGACAAAAAATCAATCCAATCTATATAAATACATGGAATGTCCATTGTATTTAACATAGATTGTAAATATTTGGCAGGTAAGCTTGACATATTTCTGCCATAAATATAGATAGATTTATGATTTTTGATTTCAGAACAAATTTGTTCGATTATTTTATCGTCAATATTGTCAATAAAATCTTTTAAAATAGAGGTGCGATGTGGAATGGTATCCCATGCATTTGTAGATTTATTTGTAAGATTAAGCTCATTTTTTAATTGGAATTTAAGTTCATTGAACCCTTTGAAACCTAGCTTTTGACTGAATCGAATAACGGTTGCATTGGATACATATAATTCTTTACAAATATCACTTAGAGAGAAATAAACGATATTGTTTAAATGATCTTTAAAATATTGATAAATAATTTGTTCACTAGAAGTTAAATTGTTAACATCTACTGTATCAAGAAATGATTTCATGGTCTATTCCTTTCTTATATTCGTTGAAAAATTCGATGAATACACTTAATACAAAGAAAGTACAAAATCTTGAAGTTGAATCAGCACCTTCATTCTCCGTTTTTTTAGAAAAAAAACGGATATTGTAGTTAGATATTTCAGCTAAATCATTATTTTCAATGGAAGAAATTGAAATGACAATCATGCCATGAAGCTTTGCTTCTTTAGCTAAGTTTAGTGTAGATTCAAATTTACCTGAGCTAGAAATAAAGATAAAAATATTACCTTTATCAAGAGTTTGAATGTAGTGGTGTGTCATTTTAGCTGCAGGAGATTTGTATATATTTTGACAACCTGATATAAACAGCATACTCTCTAAATAATCAACGGAAATATCAGTTAAACCAGCAGGTGAATGAATATAAACAGGCGTATTACTTGATAGTAACTTGGCAATTTGAAAAAGGTCCTCGGTATTCATTAAGCTAGTTGTACCTTCTAAATCTGTGATAATGGATTTTTTAATCGATTGAACGGAATGATTAGTAACATTTTTAGAAGATTCTTCTTCTTGACGACGCAAGAAAAATTTTAATTCTGGAAATCCACTGAAGCCAAGCTTTCGGCAAAAACGTAAAACTGTAGATGTAGAATAGTTAATTTCTTTTGCGAATGTTTGAATGCTCATGGTACTGATTCTATCTTCGTTATCATGAATATATTGTAAAATGTTAAGTTCTTTATTTGATAAAGAATTTAGAGGAATATTTAAATTTAATTTCAAGGGAAACATCCTTTCTTCTTTTATAATTATAAAGTTTTTTTTGGAGGTGTAAAACATGTTTTTATTTAAGAAAAGAAAAAATAGTAATGATTTGAAAGCATATATAAGTGGTGACTTGATTTCAATCGATCAGGTAAACGATGATGTGTTTTCACAAAAAATGATGGGAGATGGTATTGCCATTAAACCAAAGGGAAATGAAGTATATGCTCCTTGTGATGGAAAAGTGACTGCCATATTTGATAGTACAGAACATGCGGTAGGATTAACATTGGATAATGGTATGGAAATATTGATTCATTGTGGATTAGATACAGTGAATTTAACGGAAAAAGTTTTTAGTTGTAAAGTAACAAAAGAACAAAAAGTAAAACAAGGTCAACTATTAATTACTTTTGATCATGACAAACTAAAGGCAATGAATTATGAAGACGTGATTATGCTAGTTTTATTAAACCCTGGTAACGCAAAGAATATAAAATTTGTATCTGATCAAGAGGTTAAGGCTAAAGAAAGTGTAATCGCTACATTTGAATAAAAAGGTGAAAGTCAAATCTTAATGATTTGGCTTTTTTGATTGATTATAAAACCTGACTTTAGAGGTTGAATAGTAAAAAATGGTGCAACACTCGATATTTGATTATCGAGTATGCATCATTTTTATTTGTTTATCTGATAGATAATAATTTGTTATTAGATACTATTTTTTTCTAACAATAAGTTGCATAACATTCTGTCCTATTCCCACTTTTTAAAAATCATTTAATTTTCGGTAATAACTATCACAAGCATAATTTAACACAATGAGTGGGTTTGTCATTATTCTATTCCCGATTTTTGGTAAATATTCATTTTTCGGTAATAGAACGATCCTTTTAATTTCTAATAGTGTGAACATCAAGTTGCTCACTTGATTAAAGAAAAGCACTAGCTGAAGTGCTAATGCTTATCGAAGCTCAGGTAAACCTAAACTGTTAATTGCTTTTATAATGATAGACCATGTTGTTTCATCACAAATATCTAAATCATCATCGTTTTCATTCCATTCTTTAATGTAGGATATATATTATGGATAAACTTCTTAAATTCCTTTTCAGTTAAATCAATACTTGTTTCACATTCTAAAGTACCAATAGAATCTGAATAAGAATCAACAAACCGATCTTTAATCTTTTTTACAACAATCTTTTGATATCCTTCATAAAAACCACCCATTTCAGATTCAACTAAAGTAGTAGAAGTTTCATCAATAGGTAAAAATGAATAACGAGCATCTTTATGACAATGAAAACAATATCGACTTGAAGGTAGCATCGTTTTACCACGTACCAAATAAATTTAATGATCATCTATATCTTTTTGAAGTTGAGTAGTCATTGTTAGAATTCTATAAACAATTTTTGCCCTTTTCATGACCACAATGAGAACAGCAAATTCTTGTCAACGCTATCACTTCTTTCTTTTTTCAATAAACTGAAATTTGGCGTTCCATCACTATTAGTTCAAAAGGATGTGCATCAGAAAACCGATTAAAACACAAACAACAAATGTTGTCAACGCAGTACCTATAACTAAAAGAATTTTTTGATAAGGACGTTTGCCTATTTCTCGTTGCTTATGAATATCATCCAAAAGTTTTCCCTCAGAAAATGCGACAATTTCTTTATAGGTTTGAACATCATTATCTTTTTTTACCTTTTCAACCTTAAAGGCAAAGTACATAGAGATTGCCCAAATGATTCCCCAAGGAATGAATGCCCAAACACCAAGCCACATAAATAGCGGCACTGCAGAAACAGCAGTTGCAATTAGCATTATAGTGTAGGATTTTCCATAGCGATTCATCTTTTCAATTTCTTCTTTTTGAATTACATCTTTCATAACTTCAATATCTCCTTTGATTAGATTGTCAAGGGAAATTTGAAAGATTTCACTCAGTAATACCAAACTATTCACATCTGGATAGCTTTTATCATTTTCCCAATTTGAGATTGTTTGCCTTGAAACATAAACACGATTGGCTAACTCCTCTTGGGATAAATGTGCTTCCTGACGATGCATTTTTATTTGCTTTCCAAATTCCATCTCGTAACCTCCTTGCATACTCATACTAATCGAAAGGTCTTATTTTCGCTATCAAAGTGGATTGACATTTATGGTTTCCGTGTGTAAAAGGTCTTTTACAGACCGTAAACTTCTAATTTATCTAGCTAAATTGTATCATACACCTTAGTTTTTAAACATTTGCTATATTAACCAATTTAGCTAGAATTACAATTCTCTTATTGTTATCTCTTGTATCACAAGTAACCAATGTCGTTAATCGATCATCTTTATTTACTGAAACACCAGTTTTATACAATCCTCTATTAATAGAATCTAATAAAAATTCATTAAATGAGTTTGTTGAATCCCATTCTGTTTGAGTAAATTCTAAAGAATCATTTAAGTTATTTAAATCAATATTCATGACTCCAAAAATCCGATATATTCTAGTTTCATCTTCAGTAATAAATTTAAATGTATCATGCTTTTTATAATAGTTCTGATCTGTATAACTCATTAAAGGTGTAAAGATAATATTGTCCCATTTACTAGAATGACCATAGATTACGACATTTTTTGAATCTATATTTCCATCTGCCGATACAAATGGTATTCCGGCATTGGCATATTCTTTGTTGATATTCTTACGAACATAATAATCATTATTTGATGCTTGTACAATCAGCTCATAAATAATTCGATCATCAAATTCTAAAATACCCACAACATCATTATTTGTTTGTTTCAACAAAGATAAAGAAAGCTCCTTTTCAGAAGCTTCCTCATTCTCTTTTTTTGATTCTTTTTTAGTCGTTTTTGTTTCTACATAATAATCCGAATAGTCATAAGATTTCTTTGCAGTAACCTGATTGTAGATAACACCACCAATCAATCCCACTACAAGTAGTGCAGCCGCTATTTTTATTCTTTTATATTTCATACTATTTATACCCCTGTATTAGGAACAACAATACGTGCATTTTCAAAATAATAGATAATTGTATCGGTTTCCTCATCTGCCTCTACTTTATAAGTTTTAGACTTATCAGCTAATTGATAAGAATTTGGAGCTTTGATTCCCTTAAATTCATATTCATGACCATAAATTGCATCAGAAAGCACAGCTTTTCCATCTTTTACAACATGCTTTGTTACTTTGTCATCTCCAACTTTTCTAGAATAATAAGTGCCATCATCAAGCATAGATGAAACAGAGTGTTCCAATGAATCATTGTTTTTCCATCCAAGACAGCTAGTAAGATCGCCCTGAGGATCAAAATCCACAATCAATACATTGCATCCATTTCGAGCTTAACCAATGGCCACATTCTCTGTAGTTGTAGTTTTGCCGACACCACCTTTTTGATTTGTGACTGCAATTACTTTACATTTGTGCATAATAAAAACTCCTTTCTCATATGCCAGATTGACCTGGCTATGTAAAAGGAGTTTGTCCATATTGTCCTGTTTTATGTTTCTAATACGCTTATGTTTGACCACTCATCAAGTGTTCTTAAAAGATGCACATTAGCTGAAAGCCTATTTTTATTAGCTGGAAGTGGTCAAAATGTTCGAATCACGTCAATTTCTATTAGCTGGCATTTCCGTAAAATTCAATTCAAGCTTAATTAAAAAAAGCGATAAAATCAAATGATTTCACCGCAATTTATATATAGCCATAAAGTTTTAAAATCACTTTATTTATAGCAAATATGGCGTCCTCGAGGTGGTTCGAACACCCGATCTATCGCTTAGGAGTTGAACCCATGTTTTGTCCGTTTGATATCGTGAAGTGTTAAATATGCCGTAAATATGGCATTTTTGGCACTTTTTTGTTTCTTCATTTTTGTCCGTTTTGTGCTAATAAATGGGTTCGGATGATGGTTCGGATGACGTCATCTGAACCCCTCTAATTAGCAAAATATTAGCAAAAAAGTTCGGATACGCATAGGTCATCCGAACACTTTTCCCCCATTTTTGGGAGCGTTTGACGTGCATTCGAACCCTACGGCACGGAGCCTGAAAAAATTTGGAGCCCCCGACAGCATCCGAACTGTTCGGATGCTCTTTTGGATGCTTACCTTGCCCAAAATACACTCTTCTGTAGTCTAAAATATAGGTTATGGAAAGAAAATCATTACAATTTTGATGAATAAAGCTTACTATGCTATAGTTTCTTTAAAGAAACTCTTTATTAAAATCATTCAAATATAAAAAGATTGGAGAAAACATGAACAATGAAATTATTAAATTTGTAAATGGTGATTTACAGCTGGATGTTACAGTATCACCAGATAACGAAACCGTATGGTTAAATCGTATTCAACTTGCACAATTATTTGACAGAGACGTTAAAACCATTGGTAAACATATTAACAATGCTTTAAAAGAAGAATTAGATGATTCAACTGTCGCAAAATTTGCGACAGTTCAAACTGAAGGAAACAGAAAAATACAAAGATCTATTGAATACTATAATTTGGATATGATTATTTCCGTGGGATATCGTGTGAAATCTCAAAATGGTGTTATCTTTCGAAAATGGGCCACTTCTATATTAAAAGACTACATGATGAAGGGATATGCAATAAATGAAAAAAGGATTGAGGTACTAAATAAAACTGTTTCAATTCAATCCAGAATGCTTGCTTCGACTCTTAATATTGAAGAGAAAGAAGTTTTAAGTGTTGTTGAAGCATATTCCAATGCACTTACTTTATTAGATGATTACGATCATGGGTGTATTTCTAAACCAAAAGGTAAAGACTCTATTTACCAATTAACCTATGAAGAGTGCAGAACTCTTATTGATTCTATGAAATATGGTGGATTTTCTGATGTATTTGGTGTTGAAAAAGAACCAGGCAAATTGAATGGAATTATTGCAGCTATCTATCAAAATGTTTTTGGAACCGAATTGTATCCAAGTATCGAAGAAAAGGCTGCAAATCTTCTTTACTTCTTAATTAAAGACCATCCATTTGTAGATGGTTGTAAACGCATAGGTGCTTCCATATTCCTTGAATTTTTAAACAAGAATCAACATTTAATCATTGATGGAAAACAAATCATTTCAGATAGCACCTTAGTTGCTATTACATTAATGATTGCCGAATCTAGACCAGAGGAAAAAGAAACAATGGTCAAGCTTGTTATGAATTTCTTAAAAGCTTAATCTATGCTCTTTATTCCCTGCTCCTTTTACATAGCCAACAAATGGTTGGTTGTGGGAAAGGAGTTTTTTTATGTGTAAATGTAAAGTAATCGCAGTCACGAATCAAAAAGGTGGCGTTGGTAAAACAACAACGACAGAGAATGTAGCAATTGGTTTATCTCGACAGGGATTTGATGTATTAATTGTAGATTTTGATCCACAGGGTGATTTAACAAGTTGTTTAGGTTGGAAAAACAATGATGCACTCGAACATTCTGTATCTTCTATGCTAGATGATTATATAAATGACAATGATATTGATTATGATTCTTTGATTTTGCATCATGAAGAAAATGTAGATCTGATTCCGGCAAACATTGAATTGGCCGATTTTGAAATGCGTTTAGTCAGTGTCATTAACCGAGAACAGACATTAAGTAATTGTATTGAACCATTAAGAGATAAATACGATTACATCTTTATTGATTGTCCACCTTCTCTTGGTATGCTTACCGTCAATGCGTTGTCTGCTGCAGATAAAGTATTAATACCAGTACAAACACAGTATTTACCAGCTAAAGGAATGACGAAATTGTTACAGACGGTCAATAAAGTGCAGCGTAAGATCAATAGTAATTTGAAGATTACAGGAATTGTAATGACACTTGCAGATCTAAATACCAACATTACCAAAAGCACGATTGATACGATACGAGAAAGCTTTGGAAAGAACATCCGTGTATTTGATACGATCATTCCAAAAGCTACGAAAGCCAGTGAAGCATCTATTTCCGGTAAAAGTATCTATGCATATGCCAAAGATTCAAAAGTGGCCAAGGCCTATGACAATCTAACCATGGAAATCATTTCAGAACAAAAAGTAAAACATAAAGACAGAGACTGTCGTTAGGAGAAGAACATGAAAAACAATTCAGTCCATTTAATTGGAACACTGACAAGAGATATTGAACTATCTAAAAATAGTAAAGGAAATTCTTTTGTCCGATTTACACTAGCTTGTACAAGAGACAATAAGCCATTTACTGATTTTATTAACTGTATTGCCTTTGGTGAAGTTGCCAATGCACTTTGTAAACACAATGATAAAGATACAGCCTATGAAATCAATGGATATCTTCGTATAAGCTCTTATGAAAAAGATGGTAAAAAGACCTATTCTACGATTGTTGTTGTGGAATCTTTTACACTCTTAAATGACTAGAATACGATTAAAACGATGTCCACATTGTCACTCTATTGCGAGACTTCGTATTGACTGGGATAACAAGAAAATCAATGGTTGTTATGGCCAATATGTAAGCTGTACTTGGTGCTCTGTCAGGACACAAACAGAAGTAAATGAAGAACTTGCAGTAAATGACTGGAATGATCGTAAATTAAACAATTGTATTCAACTCACCCTATTTTAAAGGAGGTGGCAACATTGCCAAAATTAGATTTGGGATTGCCAACTTATGACTCTTTGTTTTCTACAGAAGAAGAAAGACAAGATGCCAGCGCAGAAAAAGTTACCACAATCCCAATAGATAAAATTACAGATTTTAAAGAACATCCATTCCATGTAACGATGGATGAAGATATGGCAAAACTTATTGATTCCATCAAAGAAAACGATATGTTGATGCCTGCACTTGTACGTCCAAAAGAAGACGGAACGTATGAAATGATTTCTGGTCACAGGCGTAAATTTGCCTTGTCACAACTAGGAAGAAAAGAAATGAATGTCATTGTCCGCAATCTAGATGATGATCAGGCAACAATCTTAATGGTTGACAGTAATATTCAACGTGAAAACATTTATCCAAGCGAGCGTGGTTATGCCTATAAAATGAGACTGGAAGCCATGAAACATCAAGGTAAATCCGTTAAAGAATTTAATGGTGATATAGGCACAGTTTACGAGAAGACAACTTCGTGCCAAGTTGGCACAAAGTTAAGAAGTGACGTTGCATTAGCTGATACTACAGAATTTAGTGCTAGACAAGTACAGCGTTTTATTCGTTTAACCTACCTTGTTGAACCACTACAGAAAATGGTAGATGGCCGTCATGAAAATGAAATCAAAATCGCATTTAATCCGGCTGTTGAACTTTCGTATTTAACTGAATCCGAACAGTATGATTTAGCCAATGCGATTGTTGAAAACCAACGAACACCATCTTTAGCACAATGTCAGGAATTCAAAAGATTATCCCATGATGGTGAACTTACTACTGAATTCATTGATGATACTTTATCCGAAGAAAAACCAAACCAGAGAGAAAAGTTATCATTTCAAATGAAAGAGATTGATCAATATTTCCCGAAGGACTTTACACCAGGCAAGAAGAAAGATTTGATGATTCGCTTGCTGGAAAACTGGGCAAAGAAACGAGCACGAGAACAAGAACGATAACGATAATCATAAATGTGATTGTCTTTTTTGTATGTATGCTTGTAAACCAAACTGTTGGAGGGGCAGTTTGTCTTTGCGTCAGGACGTGTAACTGCAACCTCCCCTAAAACCCCTCCTACCTACCGAAGCAATCTTATTACCTACCGAAAAAGAAAAAATGATTGTTATTAGTTAGTAGTAATAGATATTTGCAGGTTTGTAATAAGAAAGATATTTACGTATGTTTAAATTAAGAGATTATTTTAAACAGATCATTGGAGATTAAAACGTATGAAAAAATCAGTAATAGGAATTTGTATTTCTTTGTTGTGTGTTGGAACAGTTGTTTATGCAAATCAACAAAACAATGCTTCTAGTCCTGTTGTTTCTACTGTTACTAAGCAAACAAAAGATTCAAAAACAAACACAAATGAATCTAAAACCAAGGTTAGTAAACATGAAGAGACAGAAAAGTTAGAAGAAGTTGGAAATGCAACGGATTCAGAAACAGAACAGAAAACAGATGCAGCTTCAAAAGAATCTAGTTCAGTAAAAGCAAAAGCTAAGTCTTCTGCAAAAGCAGAACCCAAATCCTCTGTTTCTTCGGAAGGTAAAAAACAAACTTCAAGCAATCAAACAAAAACTTCAGGTACTACAAAGAAAGATAATTCAACAGTCAGTTCTTCAAGTACAGGTACAAGTAAAGAGCCTGAAACAAAACCAGTTGAAAAGCCAAGTAAACCTGTTCCAGAACATGTTGTAGAACCCACTCCAACACCAGAATCTGTAAAACCAAGTTATGCATGTCCTGGTGGAGTGAATCAAGATCTGGCCTGTGATGTGATTATGGATCAAAATCATTACTTTGCGACATATTCTTCTCAAGCAGAAGCTGATGCTGCTGGTGTGTATTACATGAATGAAGTCATGTACATTGGTGAAACAGAAATCACGAATTATTCTGTACAGGTGGTATATCGAAATGATCATAGTATTGCCTACTACGGATTAAATCTTTGGAGTAATGGAGGTTTGATTCAATAAAGGTGGTGATGAATGGAAAAATGAATCGTTTTAGTTAGGCGAGATCTTCTCGTCTTTTTTGTTGCAACAAAATGAACGAAAGGAAAATGAAGATGAAAAACATTTTAAAGAAAGGAAGTAAGTTCTTTCTTACAGCATTAGTGATTCTCAATTCCATGATGAACACAATACCGGTACATGCTGAAGAACCAACTACCGATGAAAATTTAGATTCTGTTGTGGAACTAGAAAATATCAAAGATGTATTTCCAGATTTAGTACCACAGGATAATGGTGTAGCAACACTGGATATGACAGATATTGGTGGTCGATATGCCATGATTCATATCAACAATCAATTTGGTTTTGACTATATTTCTTATTTGACCGTTGGTGATAAGACTGTATTCTGTATTGAACCGATGCAGTTATTTACAGAAGGTTTAGATTATCATGAAGATACAGCTAAATGGGATGAACTGTCTGAACAAACTCGTCAGGCAATCTGGGAAATCAGTTATTATGGCTATTCCTATCCAGGCCATCAAACAGAAAAATATTATACAGCTACACAATGTATGATCTGGCAAGCTGTTACAGGGACATGGTATCAGCCTTATGAAATGGATGGAACAACGATTTATGATATTTCTGGCGAAATGGCTGAAATCAATCGTTTAAGAAATCAACCTCAAGGAAGACCTTCTTTCAACAACCAGACAGTTAAAATGGGATTAAACAGTCCTGTTACTTTAACCGATACAAAAGGAACCTTAGATAATTATTCCATCACAAATGCCAATGGGATCAATGCTTCTATAGATGGCAATAACTTAACGGTTGCGATTACTTCTGAAAACTATGACAAATCCATTACATTCTCACGTAATTTTAGTGCACGTGATGTCAATGTCATCTATGGATCAGCTGGTTATCAAAGAGTCATCTGGTTAGCATCAAGACGTGACCCTTCTCCAGATTTTAAATTAAATTTTGAATTACGTTTTGCTGATATTGAAGTGGAAAAACAAGATTCTGAAACAGGAAATAAAACACAAGGTGATGCCACATTTAATGGAGCAACATTTGCGATTAAAGATACAAGTGGAAATGTTCTTGAAACAATTACTACCAATGGATCGAAAGCAAAATCTAAAAAGTATCCAGTTGGTACAACACTTCATGTTTGTGAAGTGACTTCACCTGAAGGCTATTTAAAGAATGAATCTTGTAATTCCGTTACCCTAAAAGATTCAGGTGATTCCACTCCTTCTACCTTTGGTACAACCATCAAAGATCAAGTCATTAAAGGACGTATTGAAATTGCGAAAAGCATTGATAAAGATAAATACGGATTATTCCAGTCTAATATTCAAAAGCCTGGTAAAGGATTTAAGTTTGATATTATCTTAAAATCTACAGGTAAAGTTGTATCCACACTAGAAACCGATGAAGATGGACGAGCTATCAGTGATTATCTTCCTTATGGAACGTATGTCGTAAAAGAACAAGCTTCTACTGGTTACGATACCTTAAAGCCATTTGAAGTGAAAATTGATCAAAACAATAAAACCTACTTCTATAACATCTATAACGATACAATCAAAGCCGAATTAACAATCTATAAAACGGATTCTGAAACAGGTAAACGTATCCCTGCTTCAGGTGTTGAATTCAAAATCAAAGATGCCGATGGTAACTTTGTTACACAGGAAGTAACCTATCCAAAGAAATATACAACGGATGTATTTAAAACCGATGAAGATGGTTCTGTACACTTACCTTCACCTCTTAAATTTGGTGAATATAAATTAGTTGAAATCAAAGCACCATATGGATATGTTCTAAAAGATACAGAAATTCCAGTCAATGTGGATGGTTCTTCTACAGAGATCTTTATGAACTTTGACAACAAAACACAAAAAGGTCAGGTCTATGTCGAAAAGTCTGGTGAAATGTTATCTGGTGTTAAAGAAGAAAAAACAAACTATGGAACTTTATATACACCAGAATACAAAGAACAATATCTTTCTGGTGTTACGTATGAAATTACAGCTCGTGAAGATATTGTGACTCCTGAAGGAACAGCCTGGTTTAATAAAGGAGATGTTGTAGATACATTTACTACAGGTGATGGTATTACTACTTCTTCCTTATTACAGTTAGGTAAATATACAATCAAGGAAACAGCTACTCAGACAGGATATGTACTTGATCCAAGCAGTTATGATTTTGATATTGAATATGCAGGTCAGATGATTGATGTTGTTGAAATCAAGCAGGCTTATGTCAATGAAAGACAAAAGTTGAATTTAGATATCAACAAGACTTTTGAAGAAGATGATAAAGATGCCTATAAAGATGTTGTATTTGGAGTCTATTCTAAAAATGACATTACTTTAGATGATGAAGTTCTAATTCCAAGTGATGGATTAGTTGGTATTTTAACATTGGATGAAAATGGAAAAAATAACGAACAGTTGGATCTTCCTGTTGGTGAATACTATGTTAAAGAACTGGAAACAAATGTTGCCTACAAGTTGGATGAAGAAAATCATGATTTTACATTCAGCTATGATGAAGATACAACAAAACCAGCTGTGACTGTATCTATGGATCTTTACAATGAAAAACGTCGTTTAGCATTGGAAGTCAATAAAGTAGATAAAGAACATCATGATCATTTCTTAAATGGTGCAATTTTTGAAGTATATGACAAAACAACGGGTGAATTTGTGACGAAGCTATGTTCTGGTAATTTGATGATTACTGGTAATGATAAAGATGAAGAATATGAAATTTCAAAAGATGAAGAATTCTCTAAAGTCATTAAAACCGTTAAAACCGATGAAAATAAACAAATTCTTTTAGACTTAGATGATGGTACTTACTATTCTAGAAAAGTTGGGGATGACAAAGTTACAAAACATATCATCAAAGATGGAAAAGGCATATTAGCGGATGCCATCTATGGTCATGAATATGAATTTAAAGAAATCAAAGCACCTACTTCTTATCAGTTAGTTGATAAATCAGAAACTTACAAAGTAGAAGCCGATAAAGAAACAGATACAGTCATTTATTATTTTGAAAATGAACGTATCATTGTTCCGAATACAGGGGTATAAATAGTATGAAACATAAGGAAATAAAAGCTGCAGTTCTTGCGATTACAGCCATTGCAGCACTGGGTGGAATTCTCTATAGTCAGTTTGGAACAAAAAAATCTTATGATTATGCAGACTACTATGTAGAAACCAAACCAGCTAAAAACAATACAAGTGACAAGGAAGCTTCTGAAAAGGAGCTTTCTTTGTCTTTATTGAAACAAACTAATAAAGATATTGTCGGAATTCTAGTATTTGATGATCGAGTGATTTATGAACCAATTGTACAGGCACCCGATAATGATTTTTATGTGCGAAGGAATATTGAAAAACAATATGCCAATGCAGGTATTCCCTTCGTATCCGCTGATGGAAACATTGACTCACAAAATGTTGTGATTTATGGACATTCTTCTAAATGGAACAATATTATTTTTACACCATTAATGAGTTATATTGATGAGAATTACTATCTTAAACATCCAACATTCGAATTCATTACTGAAAATGGTACAAGAACTTACAAGATTTTTGATGTTATGAATATAGACTTAAATAATCTCAATGATTCATTGGAATTCACACAATCTGGTTGGGATACTTCCAATGAATTCAATGCCTTTATTTCGGATTCCATCAATCGTGGATTGTACAAAACAGGAGAAACAGCAACTTCCAATGATAAATTAATGACCTTAGTAACTTGCGATACTAGAGATAACAACATGAGAATTGTAGTACTTGCCAAACAAATCGATACAAAACCATAAATTCATGAAAAGTTAATACAAACATGGTATTCTTTGTTTAGATAAATCGTTGTTTGGCGATTTGGTAAATCCCAATAAATTAATTTTATAGGGAACAGAAAATTTGAATTTGCGGAGGAGTATGATGGATAGACCAATAACAACTTTATTTATGTTGATGTCTTTGGATGGAAAAATAAGCCCTGGTGCGTCGGATGATTTAGACGTAGATAAGGATTTCCCAAAGATAAGCGGGTTGAAAGAGGGCCTGCCGCAGTATTATGAGATTGAGCAGACAACCGACCTTTGGTCTTTTAACACCGGACGTGTACAGGAAAAAATGGGTGTAAACCAAAAGCCATTTCCTGATAAGACACCCGTTTCATTTGTCTTGTTGGATAACAGCCATTTGACCGAGCATGGTGTAACCTATTTCTGCAAAAAATCTAAGATATTTGTGCTGATTACATCAAATAGAAATCATCCGGCATATAACGTTAAGGAAAACAATCTCCATATTATTTTTCAGGAAAAACTATCACTGAAAAAGGCACTTCATGAATTGAAATTGTCGTATGGATGCGAAAGATTGACGATTCAAAGCGGCGGAACGGTGAACGGATTATTCCTTCGTGAGAAGTTGTTTGATTATGTTGATGTCGTTGTGGCTCCGGTGCTGATTGGCGGCAAAGAAACCGCTTCTTTAATAGACGGCAGTTCCATTCTTTCAGAAAATGAACTATCTAAGATGGGCGTATTGAAACTCATTGAGTGCACTGTTTTAAATGACTCCTATATTAGAGTTCGCTATCAAGTGCTTCGCTGACAACTTCCAGTTTATAGCAGTCAATACTTGAGAATGAAAGAAGTGATAATAATTGACACGAATTCATTGCCCTCATTGTGGACATGAAACTGCTAGAATTATTTATGGCTTTCCTGTAATGGATGATAAGCTTCAAAAAGACATTGATAAACAAAGAGTATATTTAGCAGGATGTGCAAAGAGGATACCTCCTGCAACTCGTCATTGTTTTCATTGTGATCAAGATGTTTGTTATACGTTTTTACCTGTTGATGAAGCTGAAACTACTTGTATTGAATTTAAAATTTGTGGTTTTCATAAAGGATATCAAAAGATTGCTGTAAAAAAGAATAAAAATCGATTTATTGCTTCTTATTCGGATTCGATTGGAAGTTTGGAATGTAAAACAAGTATTGATTTAACAGAAAAAGAATATAAGAAGTTTATCCACAACGTACACATGTCTTACATTAAAGAGTGGGATGGCAACTATGAGAATCTAGATATTTGCGATGGAACAACTTGGTCAATCGTTATTAAACAAGGACATTCAAAACAAAAATGGAGTGGAATCAACAAATACCCTCCACTATGGAATCGATTTATAAAAGCAATTGACAGTTTAGGTTTACCTAAGCTTCGATAAGCATTAGCACATTGCTAGTACTTTTCTTTATTCAAATGCTATATGCAATGTTTAAACTTTTTAAAATAAAAAATTACATTTTAGTTGGTTTTTCAGTTAACTTTGCATATAATATAAGTGAGCAAGGGAACTTGCTTAGATTAAGTGCATTGCTACTTTGAGTGCAAACCTTTAATTTAAGTACTTCACTACTTTGAATGTGAACCTTTAATTTAAGTGCTTCGCAGCTTGAAATGCGAATCGTTATTTTTAGGGAGATAAATTTTTATCTCCCTGTTTTATTATAGAAAGGCTAGAATCATGGATTTTTACCGTATTAATGAAGAATATAATCGTTATCTTCAAACATATGAAAAAGAAAAAAGAGGGATTACCAAAGTTCCTAATATTAGATATGCTGATCGAAATAAGTTTGCATTCGGAGCTGTTTTACAAGTTCATGGCATAAATTATTATGTATCTGTATCTTCATTTGATAAAAAGCAAGAAGCAAATATTTTAATTCGCATTCCTGGAGATAAAAAAGAGGTAAAAGGCTCTTTACGATTTAATTATATGATTCCAGTACCAAATGAATGTATTGAAAGATTAGTTATAAAAGATATCAAAGATGAAAAATATCGCCTTTTATTGAATAAAGAATATAAATTTTGCATAGATAATTTTGAACGAATTCAAAAAAAGGCAAATAAAATATATGAAATGGTTATTGAAAATCGGAAACAAAAATTAACTGACAATAGTTGTGCATTTAGTATTTTAGAACAAGGATATCATGAATACGTAGAAAATGTATTAAAACAAAGCTCTAATTAATCGCTTTAACATTTATATTTATAAGATTCAGCCAAAGCATTAGCACATTGCTAGTGCTTTTCTTTTACCCATTTTTAGAAAGGATGGTGATGCAATGCCACAAGATGAAAAGACAAAAGCTGCATTTGAAAGAATAGAACAAGGTGTAAAAGATGTATATTCCAGTGAAAACTTCAAACAGTATTTATCCTGTTTAAGCAAGTTCCATTCCTATTCATTGAATAACACTTTACTAATTCTTTCTCAAAAACCAGAAGCAACCTTGGTAGCTGGTTATCGTTCCTGGCAAAATAATTTTAATCGTCATGTCAATAAAGGCGAAAAAGGATTAACGATATTAGCACCTGTCGTTTTCAAAGAAAAACGAGAAATGAACCAACTGGATGAAAACGGTAATATTGTCTTAGATGCATCTGGTAATACTTTAAAGGAAGAACGTGAAGTTAATATCACTTACTTTAGAACGACCACAGTATTCGATATATCTCAGACTTCTGGTGAACCCCTTCCTACTTTTGTACATGATCTGACAGGATCCAGTCAAGAAGTACAAGCACTGATTCAAACGATACAAACAGTTTGTACAATCCCAATTGAATTTAAAACAGAAACAGAAGACATTACACTTTTGACGGGTGCAAAAGGATATTATTCCCCTACTTCAGATAAGATTGTTGTTAATAAAGATCTTGAGGATTTACAAATAGCTAAAACATTAATCCATGAATATGCTCACAGCCTGCTTCATAAACAAACAGATAAAACACATAGCCAACGAGAAATAGAAGCAGAATCGTTGGCTTTTGTGTTATGTGATCATTTTGGAATCGATACTTCTGAATATTCCTTCGGCTATATCACCAGTTATGCGGATAAAGAATTTGATGAATTAAAATCCATTCTTTTAAATATTCAAAGTACTGCTCATGAAATGATTGAAAAAATAGAACCAATATTTAAGGAGAAATTACAAATGATAGAATTAGAAAATAAATATATAACTCCTGTAGAAATGGAACAATTGAATCATGATATTCTGGTTTCCATGCTTCCAATACTTGAACCTTATAAATCAATGGAAGGAAACAAGATCTTTGATGTCGATCGTCTTATTGATCAAAAACTTATTGATTTTTTAAGCAGTGATGATAAATATGCAACACAAGCCCAATTATTTTCTAACAATCCTAATTACAACAGAGCCTTACGAAGTGCATGTTATAACGCATTAGTAAATCCCAATTTTGATATTAATCAGCCTTGGTTTATTGATCATTCAATTGAAAGAAGGAACTATGAATTGTTTGAAGATATTGCTAAACCGCTTCTTACAAACGATGCATACTACATGAAATTTACAACACCAGGTTTTATGGATTTAAATATTGAAATTATTGATGAAAACCGATTGGCAATTGCTCATAACTTTGAATTGAATGGCGATTTAATGGCGGACCCTGATGTTGAATTTACAGTAGATAAAGAAAACAGATTACTCTATCCACAAACGTATCAACAAGACACACTACAAATTTATGAACGATTAGATGGTAATCCAATTCGTACCAATGAATTAAACCAATTTATGAATCAATGGTTCAATAATATTACGGATCAATATTATGTTGTTGATAAAGTATATTCCGAAAATTTCGAACTTTCTAAGAAAGAGAATCCAAGTGCTATGCGAAAGTTTTGTAAAGAACATGACATTCCATGGATGTGTCCTGCATCAAAGGAGCTTGAACGATGAGCAAACGTTATATTCGAAAAGATGCACTTCAAGAAATCAGAAAACTCAGTGCCTTCGATTATCTAAAGAACTATCAGCCTGAAATGCTTATCAAAAACGGAAGAACGGATTATTACCATCGTGAACATGATTCTTTACACTTTTCTAATGGCAAATGGTATTGGTGGTCACAAGGCAAAGGTGGAACTTCTGCATTGGATTATCTTGTAACAGTAGAAGGTTTTGATTTTAAAGATGCCTGTAACTATTTATTGGATCTTATGAAAATCAGTGCACCGGTAATAACATATAACTATCCAACACAGGCAAAACCATTCGAATTGCCTGCAAAAGATACAAACAATGATTTGATCATTAGGTATCTATGCAACAAAAGAAAAATTGATAAAGACATTGTGGATTACTTTATTTCCGTCAATCAAATTTATCAAGATAAACAATTTAAAAATGCTGTTTTTGTTGGGTATAATGGTGAAAAACCTGCTTATGCTTTTAAAAGAAGTATCTTTAAAAATTACAAGTTAGATCATGCTGGAAGTAATAAATCCTTTAGTTTTTCTTTTACAAATCCTAATAGTTCCATTCTTCATGTATTTGAAGCAGCCATTGACATGCTATCCTATATGACCATTTTAAAATTAGATCATCAAGACTTTAAACAATACAATTACCTTTCCTTAGCTGGTACTAGTAATAAAATAGCATCTAAAACAGAAGCGGATATTCCTATTGCTTTGAAAGCCTATTTAGAAAGAAATCCAAATATCAAAACAATTATCTTCCATCTAGATAATGATGAAGTTGGTATTGGTGCAACATCCAAAATCATAAAAGTATTAGATAATAAATATCAATGCATTGATGATCATCCAAAAGGTTTCAAAGATGTAAATGAAGAATTAGTAAACATAAGAATATGAATATTTCATTCGAAAATTTATCTACTTTGAATATTGATTGCGGTTGTCTTTTATTATTACTAAAATAAGGTTGTTAAAAGAATCCGAGAAAATATGATTTATAAGCTATTTAGAGAAAGTAAAAAATGCTTTCTCTTTTTTGTTGTTCAAAGAAAGATGAGGTGATTTGAATTGAACAAACAATTTGATTTATTTCAAAAAATGAAGATTAAAGAAGTCTGTGAAAACATTAGTCGTATGACTTATGCCTATATCAATCCAGACACAAAACAACCTACCGTTGTTCCTTCCAAACATTATAAAGATATTCTGGATCAGCCTGTGGAAGTATTGGTTAATGATCAAGTGAAAAAGCAGTTTCTAAATATCATGTTTAAACAAATGAAAGCTTTAAAAGATGAAGAGCCCATTCTTTTCAACGAGACTTTGTTGCTGATGGATTTAAATAAAACACCCGATTCATTAGAACTGAATGAAGAAGCAGCACTAAAAATTACGGCGACAGAACTTGTTGAAAATGAAAAAATACAAAAGAAGAAATTTCATCTTGTCGATAATGAATATTTGAATGCCTATGAAAACACAAGGAATGACTCTGAACTTATGGCTCAACTCTTTGGTGAGCAACAAAATGAGCGTGTTTATTCTATCGAACTGGATGAAATACCAAAGTCAAAAGGAGGTAAAAACAATGACGTACAACACTAAAATCTATAATTACAAAAATCTGCATACAGATGATAAACAAATCGTACAGGCACAATTGCTCATGTTTGAAACGATTGAAGACTTGATTACAGAATACACTTATTCCAAAGAAGCATGTACAAATACATTGGAGACTATTTCTTATGAAGAAGGCATCAAAGCTTTAGAAGATGCCAAAGAAAAAATGTACAGTGACATTGTAGAATACATGGTATTTGCGATTGAAGGCTATGAAGAAGATGTAAATGAAGTGGACACGAATGATCCATTTTATGGATTAGAAATAGAATTGGAGGAAATGTAAAATGTTTGAAATTGAAACTCACGAATATAGCAAAGCCAATTTAGAAAGGTTGGCTTTTTATTATGAAAAAATCAAAAAAGGAGAAAACAAAAATGATTCAAAATGAAAAAGTATTAGATGATATTAATGCTCTTCTTGATTACGATTCTATCAAAGACTATTTATATATGAATGTTATCAATGCGGATGAAAACAAATCAGAATTATCTCAAGTTCCACATACTATTGTCGGGGATTTGGCTATTGTATATCGAGTCATGATTCAAACTACGGAAGAACAATTTTGTTCGGCTAAGGTTACCAATCAGATGATGGATGTATATGGAATTGATGTAAACAAACTTCATAACGATGCATTGATTTCATCGCCAAATATGATGAAACCAGAAATACTTCCATTAGAAACCATGTTGATAGGAATTCCAAAAGACATAGCCTTGGAAGAAAAAGAACATCAACTTGTTGTTCTGACAAATGAACATAAAACAGATGGTGCAGCCACAATGTTCTATGCTGGAATTTTAAATGATTTGGCTGAAAAATTAGAACATGACTTATATATCATTCCATCATCAACAGATGAGTGTATTGCATTATGTGATTCGCCATCTTTAAATATTGATCATGTCAAAGAAATGCTTCTTTCAGTTAACAAATCAGAGATGGTCGATCCTGATAAAAAGCTATCTGATCATTTGTATCATTACGATAAAGACGAACACATTTTAGAAAAAGCAGATGACTATGAAAAGCGAATCAATAAACATAAATATTCGCAATTGCTTCATTAGAGATTGGGGATTTCAAAATGATAAAATACGAAGATATCATTAAAAGAATTGCCAATATCGAAAAGAAAAAAATCAAAAATGAAGAACGAATCAAAGCACTTTCGGATGAAAACAATATTCTAACTGCGAATCTAAAATTATTGAATCAAAAGAAGGAAATGCTAGAAAAAATGGATCAAGATCTTGCAGATTTGATTTCGGACAAGAAAAAGACTGTAGCCAATTAATGTCTACAGTTGTAACAAGCAACGTCTTTTGGGGACAAAAGACAAGTATTTAGGGAATATCCCTAAGACCCTGAGCTATCACAATTTGTTGATAGCTCTTTTAAGATTGGAGGAAGATGAAAATGTTAAATAGTTTAACACTCTGTTTTATCAGTTTCCTTGGTGGTGGAATGATTGGAATGGGTACAGTTTTATTTGTTCAGGGTGCTTTCTACAATGAAAACAAAATCGAAGAAAAAAGAAATCAAAGTCAGATTAACGAATCAAGACTTTGATCATCTTAACAATTTGGTTAAAGAATCAAGTCTATCTCGTGAATCTTATCTAAGAATGTGTATAAACGGTTTAGTGCCTAGAGCTGTACCAAGTAAAGAATTCATCGAAGTAATCGAAATTTTAAGAGAGATTGCTGAAAATATGAATCAAATCGCGATATCTGTTTATACACAAAATGCAATGGATAAATCCTTTTACATGGAAAACTATGAAAAGCTGCAAGATCAAATCAATGAGATTATGATTTTGATTCGACAACCAATCAATATGGAGGAAGTATGGCAATTACCAAAATATGGGCAGTAAAAGATGATTTAAATCGTGTCCTAAACTATATTAAAAATCCAGATAAAACAAAAGAAGATATGAGTGATGGTTTAAAAGAAGTTTTAACTTACACTACCCAAGGCTATAAAACAAACGAAAAAGAGTTTATTACCGGAATCAATTGTGAACCTCGTACGGCCTTAAAACAGATGATGAATACAAAGCTTTCTTACAACAAGATGGATGGTCGCCTTGCCTTTCATGCGGTGCAATCTTTTAAGCCAGGTGAAGTGACACCAGAACAATGCCATGCATTAGGTGTTCAGCTTGCTAAACAAATGTGGGGCAATCGATTTGAAGTGGTTGTTTCTACTCATTTGGATAAAGACCATCTACACAATCATTTCGTGGTAAACTCCGTTTCCTGGGTAGATGGTAAAAAGTATGACAATAAGAAAGCTGATATCGATCACTTCCGTGAATTAAATGATGCAATCTGTAAAGAGCATGGTTTAACTGTCATCACAAAACCGGAAGGCAAAGCGATGAATTATGGAGAATGGAAAGCAGAAAAGAATGATTCTATCTATTTACGGAAATTGATTCGCTATGACGTGGATTCTGTTTTATTGTATGCAAGAACACCTGAACAGTTTCAATCTAGTCTTGAAGAAATTGGATATGTTGTAAATTTGAATGGTAAACATTGGACTTTAAAACATCCACAATCTAAAAGAACATTTCGCTTTTATAAACTGACTCGTGATAATCGCTATGATGAAGAACATTTGATGGAACGGATTAACAGTAACTTCTTGTTTCCCATGCAGTCATCTGTTAAAGATGTTATACCTTGTAAAGAATATCAAGGCAATCATAGAAAATTAAAAGGAATCAAAGCGATGTATATTCGATATTGTTTTGAATTAGGTATCTTAAAACCAAAAGGCATACCACAAAAATATCCAAGTCCATCACTTAGAAAGGATTTGATTTATATGGACAAAATCACAAACGAAAATACATTCATTGGCAAACATAATCTTGAAACAGTGGAAGATGTGCTTGCTTTTAAATTGGAATTAAACAATCAAATAGAAAACTGGATGAATCAAAGAAAATCCATTTACAACAAAATCAAAAGATGTCGTAATCATGATTTGAAACAACAATTAGAACAAGATCGAGATACACTCACTTCTAAAATTGCACATGGGAAAAAGGAAATTCGAATATGCGAAGATATAGAAAAGAGAGTACCCGATATTGAAGAAAAACTAAAAATGATAAATGCACTAGAAACACAGCGTATGCAAACACAAAAAGAATACGAAAGGAGCTTGAATTTATGAACAGTGCCGATACTGCAGATCAAATGATGAAGATGACATTAGAAGGTATTCAAGTAGCTGCTGAAATTGGATTAAAAGCTGGTGGTACAGCTGCCAAATCTTTAGCTGTCACTTTGTATGCAATCATTAGTGACAACAAGAAAATCAAAGGCAAAACAAATCTAGATAACCTATTAAAATCCAATAAGGAATTAAAAGTATTCGCGATTCACCATTCTGACTTAAAAAAGTTTTGTGAAGAAGCAAAACATTATGGTGTCCTCTATTCTGTATTAAAAGAAAAGAACAATACAGATGGGATCGTAGATATCATGGTCAAAGCAGAAGATGCTTCTAAGATATCTAGAATGGTAGATAAATTTGACTTAGCTACCATTGATACTAAAGCAATTCGTGAATCTGTCTTATCACAAAAGGATATAAAGCCAATGAGTGATGAGGAGCATGATGCATTATTATCCAAATTAATGGATGAGAAAACAAACCCCGACAAGGCTCGGACAAGCAAGGACGGTACTCCGTTCGAGCCATCTTCAAAAACATTGAAGAAAGAAAGCAAGAAGAAAACCGTCGAAAGAAAAAAATCAACAGTTACTATGGATAGACCTTCTGTCCGTCAGGAACTAAAGGATATTAAGCAAGAACAGTTAAAATCTTCTGCACCTAAATATCCGGTAAGAAAGAAATCCAAAAAGAAAGTGAGATGACAAATATGCGTAACTGGTTTAAAAAACAAAATGATGAAATGATTGAAATCCAAGTCGATGATACAGAAAGAAGAATCATTGTGCGTGCTCTTGCAGATCTAAGAGATAAACAACGTATGGCACATAAAAACTATGACTTTCTAGATTCATTGATTATAAAAGTTTGTGATGCAAATCCACCTTCTATAAAAGATCATTATGAGAGATGCTAAAAAAGATGAATATGTGTTTCTAGGCTTATTACTAATACCAACAATTTGGGTTGCATTGCTTATTGCACCCTACATGGATAAAGGATTAATCAATGCAATTCCAAATCTTAATGAAGCTTTAAATCATCCATTTCAAATTCAATGGACGAATTCAACATTAAAAACAATCGATATCTTTCTGATAATCTATGTATTAGGTGTTGGGATGTATTTATCTTCAGCTAAAAACTATAGAAGAACTGAAGAATACGGATCAGCTAAATGGGCAAATCCCAATACTGTTTGTAAGAAATACGCGAATAAAGATTACTTTGCTAACAAAGTCTTTTCACAAAATGTACGAATGGGGTTAGATGGTAAAAAACATCGTCGAAACTTAAATACAGTTGTGATTGGTGGCTCTGGTGCTGGAAAGACAAGATTTTATGCAAAACCAAACATCATGCAGTGTAATACAAGTTTTGTTGTATTGGATCCCAAAGGCGAAATCATTCGAAGTGTTGGTCATCTATTAGAAGAGAATGGTTATGTCATTAAAGTCATTGACTTGATTGATATGTCTAAATCTCTTGGATATAATCCATTCCACTATATTCAAAGTGATAAGGATGTACTTAAATTAATTACCAACTTGATCCGTAATACAACACCTAAAGGTTCTTCTACCAATGATCCATTCTGGGAAAAGAGTGAAACAGCACTATTGGAAGCGCTGATGTTATATCTGTACCATTATGCACCAGAAGATGAACAGAATTTTACAATGGTCATGGAAATGCTCAATTATGCAGAAGTCAAAGAAGATGAAGAAGACTACGAAAGTCCATTAGATGAGTTATTTAAAAGACTAGAAATGATAGATTCTAATTCATTAGCTTTAAAACAATACAAAATATATAAACAGGCAGCAGGTAAAACCGCCAAATCGATTCTGATTTCGGTTGGTGTAAGACTTGCTGCTTTTAATTTGGAAGAACTTGCATCATTAACCAAATATGACGAGATGGAATTAGAACAGATTGGAGAAAGAAAAACGGCTTTATTTGCGATTATTCCAGATAACGATTCCACATTCAATTTTGTAGTGGGAATGTTGTACACCCAGTTATTTCAAATGTTGTATTACCAGGCGGATTATGTACATGGTGGAGAACTTCCTGTACCCGTCCATTTCTTGATGGATGAATTTGCCAATGTTGCTTTACCAGATGAATTTGATAAACTTCTTTCAACGATGCGTTCAAGACAGATCTTTGTATCCATTATTTTACAGAACCTGGCTCAGATCAAAGCTTTATACAAGGATAGCTGGGAATCCATTTTAGGTAACTGTGATGAAACGTATTACCTAGGTGGTAATGAACAAAGTACACATAAATACATCAGTGAATTGCTGGGAAAAGAAACATTGGATACAAATACGTATGGCAAATCTGAAGGAAGAAGCGGTAATTATTCTACAAATTATCAACAGACAGGAAGAGAGCTTTTAACCGCAGATGAAGTTCGATTGTTGGATAACAACTATGGACTTCTTTTTATTAAGGGAGAACGCCCTGTTAAAGATAAAAAATATGATTTATTAAAACATCCAAATATTAAGCAGACATTGGATGGAGGACGAGAGCCTTATATTCATGGGCAAACGTATCATTTCATTGATGATTGGCAAAATATTCTTTTGACTGATAACGAATATGAATTGTTAGATCAAGAAGAAGTAGAAAAATATGTAAAGGAGATCAAAGAAAATGAAGAAAACAAAAACAATTAGAAAAGTAGTGTTCTATGCTTATACAGCATTGATACTCATCACAAACTTTATAACACCTGTCTATGCAGCTAATGATCCAGTCACTGTAGTCAATAATTTCAGTGATTTTATGTTTGGACTTATACGTGCTATTGGCATGATTCTATTAGGCTTTGGAATCGTACAGGTTGGTTTATCTTTAAAAAGCCATGATCCAAGCCAGAGAGCCAATGGATTTATGACAGTAGCTGGTGGTATTGTAATTACCTTTGCTAAAGAGATTTTGAATATTATTGTAGGTTAATATATGGATGGAATCATCGATAACCTAACAAGTGCAATCAATACCTGGAATTCTAAGCTTGCTGAAATATGGTTGTTACTGACTGAATCTCCAGAAACATTTAAAGGTGGAGATATATGGAAAATCATTGTAAAAGTACATGAAGGCTTACAAGCTATTGGTCTTGCCCTTCTTGTACTTTTCTTTGTATGGGGATTAATACGAACCTGTACAAGCTGGCAGGATGTCAAACGTCCAGAGCAAGCCTTCAAACTATTTCTAAGATTTATTATTGCCAGAGGTCTAGTCATATATGGAATGGAACTGATGACAAAGATTTTTGAAATTGTACAGGGGATAATTCAATCGATTACGGAAACTGTAGGACTTGGAGTATCCAACGAAACAGTTATACCACAGGAAATAGTTGATGCGGTTAGTAATACAGGATTTCTAGAATCCATTCCATTATGGGCAGTAACCTTACTAGGATCTATATTTATCACAATATTATCTTTCGTGATGATTTTAACAGTATATGGAAGATTCTTTAAACTATACATGTATACAGCTATATCTCCGATTCCACTTGCAGCAGCTGCAGGAGAAAGCACACAAAACACAGCTTTTACATTTATCAAAAGCTATGCAGGAGTTTGTTTAGAAGGAGCGATCATTGTCCTTTCCTGTATTATCTTTTCAGCCTTTGCATCAAGTCCACCAGTAGTGGATTCAACAGCATCTAGTGTATCTATGGTATGGAGTTATATTGGTGAATTAATATTCAATATGTTAGTTCTTGTAGGAACAATCAAGATGTCAGATCGAATCGTTAAAGAAATGATGGGACTATAATATGTAGCTACTCAGTTGCCACATTTGTTGATATTTTGTAAAAAACTGAGTATAATATATACGAAAGGAAGTGTTAATTATGCGTAACGTAATCAATGCTCAAAAAGATGATGTATTTAGAATTCGCATGAACTCAGAAATCAAGAATGAATTAGAAGAAGTTTTTGCGAAAAACGGTTTAACTCTAACGGATGCCGTAAATGTATTTTTTCAGCAAGTATTAAATACAGGTGGTTTTCCATTTTCTGTGACCGAAGATAATGCTGAAAAGATGAAAGCAAAAGCTTTATCTAAATTAATGAAAGAATTGGAAATTGGTATGAATTGTACTGAATCTTATTCAGAAGAAGAAGCCAAAAAAATGTTGGGTTTGTAAAATGAAGATTATTTATAAAAAAGTAGCAATTGATGATCTTCTTAATACCGAAAATTATATTATTAATCAGTTTCATAACGAGCAAGCCGCAAAAAAACTTAAAAACAATATTGTAGATACAATTTCATTATTAAAAGATAATCCTTATCTAGGTCCTAAAATGTCAGATCGTTTCGACATAGATACACCATTTCGCTATTTAATCGTATCTAAGCAACTTGTATTCTATAATGTCAATGAAGAGAATATTGAAATTATTAGAATACTTGACTCAAGGCAGGATTACTTATCATTACTATTTTAATTACTACTGCAGGAGCATATTGTTCCTGCTTTTATTATGCCTTTTTGGCAGGAAAGGAACGTAACATGAAAGATTATATTTTAAACAAAGTTGTATTAAAAACCGGAGATTCATTGGATATTGTTGAATCTTCAACTTTACCATTAACAGAAAAATTGATGTATAAAGTAGAACATGAAAAAGATAAAATCATTGTTCGTCGTGATGGTGGAAAGATGGTTATTCCTATTGATAACATCTTATTTGCATCGTCTATTCCATTAGATGTTATTCATGAGGATTTTGCTGATGAAATCTAATTTTGAAATCAAAATCAACAAAGAAATAAGAGATTATACGGAAAGTATTTTCTTTGGATTGTCACTTCGACAAAGCATCTTTTCTATCATTGCCTGTATTATTGCGTGTGGTTTGTATTTTTTATGTAAAGATCGATTAGGTACAGAAATGACAAGCTGGTTGTGTATGCTTGTTGCTGCACCATTTGCAGCATTTGGATTTATTCGTTTTCAAGGAATGTATACAGAAGATATTGTGAAAATGGCAATATCTTCTTTTATGTTGTCTACAAGGAATTTGATTAATGTGCCATTTAATCTTTATTGCGAAATACTTGAACCATTCATTAATCAATCAAGAAAGGAGTCAATTGTACATGATAAAAAGCTACGAAAGATTGAAAAAGCTCAACAAAGAAAAAACAAGAGTGCCTAAAACTGTTCAGGATACCATCCCGGTAGACACAATCTATAAGGATGGTATTTTTAAATCTGGTAATAAATATACAAAGAGTTATCGCTTCTTAGATATCAACTATAAGATTGCTTCTGGAGAAGATAAAAACAATCTCTTTTTAAGCTATAGTGATTTACTGAATTCTTTTGATTCTTCTGTGATGACAAAGATAACTATCAACAATCGAAAAGTGGATATCAAGAAGTTTAAAGAGGATATCTTGATTCCATTAAAACAAGATAGCTTAGATCCATATCGTGAAGAATACAATAATATGCTTTTAGCTAAATTGTCCGAAAGTGATGATATTGTTCAAGAAAAATATATTACGGTAACAATTTTTAAAAACAGTATCGAAGAAGCAAGATTTACTTTCTCCAGAATTACCGCTGAGTATTCTACCTTATTTTCAAGACTTGGCTCTTCCTGTATTGAATTAAATGCCGAAGAACGATTAAAGATCCTCCATGACTTTTATCGAAATGAAACAGAAGAATTTACATTGGATATCAATGATTTAGCAAAAAAAGGTCATTCCTTTAAAGATTTGATTACACCTAGAATGAGCAAATACCACAACAAATATTTTGAATTTGATGGTAAATATGGAAGAGTTCTTTATTTAAGCAATTATCCAGGCTTTTTAAAAGACGAGTTTGTATCCGAACTTTGCGATTTAAATAAGAACTTGATGTATTCTATGGACATTATTACGATTCCTACTGATGAAGCAGTTCGTGAAGTAGAAAATAAATTCTTAGGTGTTGAAAAAAACATTACGGATTGGCAAATGAAACAAAATCGTAACAATAACTTTTCAGCCATTATTCCTTATGACATGGAGCTACAACGTAAGGAATGTAAAGAATTCTTAGATGATTTAATTGTACGAGATCAAAGAATGATGCTTTGCAACATCACAGTTGTACATCTTGCAGATTCTTTAGAAGAACTGGATAAAGATACAGAAACATTAAAAGCTGTTGCTCGTAAATATGTTTGTGAGCTTGAAACACTATATTTTTCAAAACGACAATTAGATGGACTACAAACTGTTTTGCCAATTGGTGTTAATAAATTGAATATCACTCGTACTTTATTAACGGAAAGTGCAGCTGTATTTATTCCTTTTCGTGCTCATGAAATCATGCAAAAAGGTGGTATTTGGTATGGACAGAATGCCATTACTAACAATCCGATTCTTTGTAACAAAGCTTTATTACAAAATCCAAACTCTTTTGTATTGGGTATTCCTGGATCAGGTAAATCTTTTCTTACAAAAGAAGAAATTGAATTCTTAATTCTGTCTACGAATGACGATATTATTATTGCGGATCCAGAAGGCGAATATGATCCAATCATTAAAGCGATGAAAGGACAGATTATTCGTATTGGAACAAATAGTAAAGACTATATCAATGCCATGGATATGTCCGAAGGCTATGGTGATAGTGGCAATGCCATTGCAGATAAATCACAATTTATCATGTCCTTATTTGAACAGTTAGATACAAATCATGGTGGTATATCTCCAATTGATCGTTCTATTATCGATCGTTGTGTATCTTTGGTTTATCAAGATACCATGAAAAACAATTATGTTCCAACATTAAAACATCTTTACAGCAAGCTATTAGAGCAAAATGAACCAGAAGCTAAATCATTAGCTATTAAGCTTGAATTATTTACAAATGGATCCTTGAACATTTTTGCCCATGAAACCAATGTAGATATCAAGTCTAGAATTTTGTCGTTTAATATCTTTAATTTAGGAAAACAACTAAAGACGATGGGATTACTCGTGATTACAGATGCCATTATCAATCGTGTCAATGAAAATTGGAGAAAAGGAAAACGTACACATGTCTTCATTGATGAGATTCATGTTATCTTTGAAAATGAAGAAAGTGCAACCTTCTTTGCATCTGCATGGAGACAATTTCGTAAAAGAGATGCCTATCCAACAGGTATTACACAAAATGTAAAATACTTATTATCAAGTCAACAAGGAACGAGTATGCTATCAAACTCTGAATTCATTGTGATGTTAAACCAATCTGCCAATGATAGAGAAGATTTAGCTAGACTTCTAAATATTTCAGAAGAACAGATGGGATACATCACAAATGCACCAACAGGATCTGGATTAATCAAGTATGGTGGTTCTATTGTTCCTTTTGTGAATAAGATGCCAAAAGGATTATTGTATGACTTAAATACAACAAAACCAGGAGACAGAAAACTCCTAATAAACTAAGCAGAAGTCATTTTCTGCTTTTTTACATACAAAGGAGTTGATGAAATTGAGAGATATTAAAACAAAACAAAAAATACAAGCTATCAAAACAAAAGATACGAAAGGTAATATTCAGCATTTTATTAAGCAACAAACGATTCATGCTAAAAGTAAAGATGTTGATAAAAAAGAAGAGATTTCAGTTAAATCCAATCCACAGGTGCAAGCTACAAATAAAGCAAGTTTTGCAGCAAAACAAACTGTAATTGAATCTAAACATCGTGCTGCAAAGTTTATTAAACAAAAGCATCATGAGTATAAGATCAAATCAGCTAATAAGAAACCGATTATTGAATCAGGCCATGCTGTTCAGCCACAAAGAATTTCTTATATATCCAAGGCAAAGAAGCATGTTGTGAATAAAGTGAATGCTTCAAAGATTAAACAGTCTACAGAACAATTTGTTTCCAAGCCTATTGTCCAAAATACAACACACGCTATAAAGAAATCACTTCATATTGTTAAAAAGAGTGTATCTACATTGAATACACTCTTTTCTTTTGGAACAGGATTGATTTTATTGATTGTGATTACTCTGTTTATTGGAACATTTAGCGTATTGGCACAAGATGGTGGATCTAATAGTAAAATTGTTTCTTTAAGTGAAGAAGTTATTGCATATGAAGATACAATACGAAAATACGCAATAGAATACGATATAGAAGATTATGTATCTTTACTTCAAGCGATTATGATGCAGGAATCTGGTGGTAAAGGAAATGATCCCATGCAAGCTAGTGAATCAGGATACAATACAAAATATCCTAGAGTTCCTAATGGTATTACAGAACCGGAGTATTCCATAGATGTTGGTACACATACTTTTTCGGATTGTGTTAAAAAGTCAAATGTAAAAGATCCGTCAGATACAGAACACATCTATCTAGCTTTGCAAGGATACAACTATGGATCTGGATATATTGATTGGGCAATTTCTAATTTTGGTGGTTATTCCAAATACAATGCACAACAATTTTCAGATATGAAAAAGCAAGAATTGAATGTATCAGGATATGGAGATCCATCTTATGTAGATCATGTCATGCGTTATGTTGGAATTACATTTAGAGGTGGAACTAATCCAAATTTCAATAACATGGAAGCATGGATTACAAAGAATCCATATGCTAAAACAGGCTTATATGGCCAATGCACATGGTTTGCCTGGGGAAGATTCTACGAATTATATGGTTATGATCCTGGCTTTACTGGTAATGGCTGGGATTGTGTAGATCAACTTGTAAAAGCACATCCTGATAAATTCGAAAGATCTTCAATGCCAAAAGCAGGAGCTGTATTTTCTGGTATAGGTAAAAATCATGTGGGCATTGTTTTAAAAGTAGATGGTAACAACATTACAATTCAAGATGGTAACTATGATGGCATTACCAATACGTTTGAAGACGCAAAAAAGGACTGGCAAACCAACACCTATACTCTTGATTACTATAGATCAAGAATGGGAGGTATTGTATTTGCCAATCCAAAGTAAAAGTGGAGAAACCATCATCTCCACTTGTTTGTATTTTGATGTTGTTCAACAACTTTCTTTGCCTCTTCTTCTGTACGATACAATTTACTTTCACGAACACGTGTTCCAGAAGTACCACAATTACCATCTGAAAATCGTATTGTACAAAATCCACCAGTATTACGAATAACAGTTGCTTTCTTGATAAAGACAGAAGAGGAAATAAAGTAAACAACATCTCCTTCATTAAATCGTTTCAAATTATCATCTCCAAACAATTAAATCACAAGTATATTTTAAAAGATGAAAAAATTCTTGTCACTAAAATAATCCCATTGATTTTTCAATGGAATTAGATTTGATACTATAGTGATCTTAGCATTTTATCAATTGTTTTTTTCTTCTGCTCTTTATTAGGATGTACGTACAAATTTAATGTTGTACTAATGTTAGAATGCCCTAATAATACAGAAACGGTTTTATAATCCGCTTTTGATTCTATACATCTCGTTGCGAAGCTGTGACGTAAACCATGAAATTTTAATTCCGGTATATCTAACTGTTTACAAAGCTTTTTATAGTAATTTCTATACGTTCTTGGCTCAATTGGCTTGATATCATTAGAAATTACATAATAGTTTTCATTTACCACTTTATTGAGAGATTTAAGCATCTTTAGCAACTCACTAGACATTGGAATATCTCTAACAGAATTTGCAGTTTTAGGTGTATCTAACAGTAGCTCTGTATGTCTTGCTTCGCCTTCGATAATATAGATGCGTTGCAATGTATGTCTGACTTTTATGACTCCTTCAGCTGTATCTACATCACACCATCTTAATCCACAAATTTCACCAATGCGCATACCAGTGCTTAAACAGATAAAAATGCCTAAATTTTTAAAAGTGAAATTATTTCGTAAATGCTCCATGAACTTTTTTTGATCCGCTTTTGATAGCACATCAAGATCCTTTTTTTCTTGCTTTGATGGAAATTTAGCATCAATTTGAATATATTCTAAATATCCATTTTTAATTCCAAACTTCAAAATCATTTTTAATACAATGATAATGTCTCGTATTGTTTTTTCACTTAAACCAGCATCTAACTTATCAAAAACGAACTGCTGAACCTTTTCCTCGTTTACTTCATAAAGATCACCAAAATAAGGTTTAATGTGATTTTGAATTAGTAATTGATAAGCTGCATATGTAGATTTCTTTACATACTTTTTCTTTTCCTCCTTCCATTCTTCAGTAATTTGATTAATTGTTTTTTCTTTGACCATTTTAATTCCTCCTCTCTGGTCAGATCAAAACAATATGAAATTTTTATTGATATATGTTCCTAATTTGAGATTTTCTCAATTCATAGAACCATGGAGTAATTATGTTGTTTCGGAACTATTGTCCACATTTCCCACAAATTCTTTATCCTGGGATCAACTAACAAATAAGCAAGACTCTTCTCTTAAAAATTTACATTATGGATTAATACATAATGGTTTTGCAATGACTTGTATTACCGGTGATAATCAATTGTTTCCCTATATAAAGCATTCATTTATTCCGACCAAATATGCATTAATTCAAAATGGAGATTTGATTTTAGCTGATGCATCTGAGGATAGAAAAGATGTAGGTAGACCCGTAGAAATGTTAGATATTAGAAATCAAAAGATTGTTTCAGGATTGCACACAATACATGCCAGAAATAAAACAGATTTAATCGCAAATGGATTTAAAGGGTTTTATTTTCAATCTAGTGCAATGAAGCAGCAAATATTTAAAATTGCTAATGGAAGCAAGATTTATGGTATTTCATCATCAGCTTTTAATGAGCTTAAAATGTCAATACCTGAGAAAAAAGAACAAAAGAAAATTGTTGATTTGATGATAAAAATAGAGGAAAGAATTCTAACTCAAATTAAAATCATTGAATTAAAACAATCTTTAATAAAAGACATTGAAGATAGGATTTTGTGGAAAACAACAAATACACAAACAAAACCTATCAGAGAATTTTTAACTGAAATAAACAATAAAAGTATAATTCAAAATCAATATCCCTTACTAAGTTCCACAAAAAAAGGTCTTTTCTTACAAACAGATTATTTCAATAAAGAAGCAGCAAGCTCAAATAATATTGGATATAAAATTGTTCACAAAGGAGATATTATTATTAGCCCTCAAAATTTGTGGATGGGTAATATAACCTATAATGATAAATTTGATAATGGATTAGTATCGCCTTCATATCGTATATACAAAGTTAAAGAAGAATATAATGCTTTTTATATATCTCGCATCCTGATGTCATATCGCGCTTTATCATTATATAAGAATATATCAGAACAAGGTGCGAGTATCGTACGACGAAATTTAAATGTTGATGCATTTAATGAGTTATGTTTTCCAATTCCAAATATAAAAAAACAAGATGAAGTTGGCTTATTTTTAAGTAAACTTCATCAAGAATTAAAGTGTGAAACATGGATACTAATGCAATTGAAAAGCCAAAAAAATTATTTGTTAAATAATATGTTTATATAAACATATTACGTAATAGATATTTTTTCTGCATTTCTAATCGCTCAAGTTCTTCGTTTAATATGCATATTTTTTCATCTAGCATTTCAAACAATGCTAGATTTTTCCTTTGTATTAGCAAGCTGGGAACAAAAATTGTAAAATTTTCTAAATCCTTTTTTTGAATATTTGGCAAACCTGTTCCTATTCTTAAATTCATTATTTCTTTTTCTTTGTGTTTCAAATAATGATATAGGTATTTATTTTCTATTAGTGCTGAATTCACATTTTGTATTGTATAACAATGTCCACCACTCTAAAAAGGACTACTGTTAAACTGAACATATCCACAAGAATTTCCGCCCTCACTGATTGAAATTGTATTTTCTGATACATTGTAGGAATCAAGATAACCAGATGGAGATGTTCCACCATTCATCATATAATAGGAACCATTAGATAATAATTGATCATTATTTATTTGATCTCCTTTAACTATGTAAGCTAATTGTTTAAGTTTATAATCAGCATAATTTTCTTTAAACATCCAATTATATATTCCCATTTTAAGAGAATTATAGTCATCAATGATTTTACTTTGGGTTTCTATTTTTTCGTCGATAAGTGATAAGAAATTGACTATTTTAAGCTGTTCTTCTTTTGAAGGGTAAAGTAATTTATATGACGAAAGAAGATCTGAACTAAGGTTTTGCTGCTTTGTTCCTTGAGCATATCGAGTTCCAAGAATTTGTGCTTCTTTTTTATATACATAATACATGAATTGCGTTAATACATTCCCAAGAGAGTTAAATGCCATACATGATTGACTTATTGTGGAATCCATTTTCGTTATACTTGCTTTTCCTCTTACTCCAGCTGCTTCTAAACCATATATTGCTATAACCATTGTATCCATAGGATAAATAGTTAAATTGTGTTTTTTAACTGCATCTAAAGTTAGTTTATTTTCAGTAAACGAAATATATTTGTTTTTCAATTCACCACTATTAATCCATGGAATAATTCCATTATTAAAGTATGCTTTTTCTTTTGTTGATGGAGTAAGACCAGATGATAATCTGAAATTTTCTCCTATCGTAGAAGTACACCAATCTTCTTCAAATGAAAATCTCAAATTAGGAACATTTGGGTTTTTATTTTTCTTATCCATAGCATTAATCCTCCAAAAGTCCAAGTTCTTTTAAGTATACGTCAATTTCTTTATCAAGTTCATCGCGCTTAGCTTCAAGTTCTTTGATTTCTTTCATGACAGCATGAATATCGATTTCTTCTTCCTCTTCAAATGTATCTACATAACGAGGGATGTTTAAGTTGTAATCATTTTCAGCAATTTCTTCTAAAGATGCACAATGAGCATATTTATCAACATCTTTACGTGCTAAATATGTATCCATGATTTTTTGAATATTTGCATCAGTTAATCTATTTTGATTTTTACCTGATTCAAATTCTTTTGAAGCATCAATAAAGAAGATATCATCATGTGTTTTACATTTTTTAAATACAAGTACACATGTAGGAATGGATGTACCAAAGAATAAGTTTGCTGGTAATCCAATAACAGCATCTAACCAGTTCTTTTCTTTGATCAAATATTGTCTGATAACTCCTTCTGCAGCGCCTCTAAATAAAACACCATGTGGTAATACAACAGCCATTGTTCCTGCATCATCTAATAAATACAGCATATGTTGTACGAATGCATAGTCTGCTTTTGACTTTGGTGCTAACTTTCCATATGCACTGAATCTTTCATCATCTAAAAATTTAGGATCTGCAGACCATTTAGCACTGTAAGGCGGATTAGCTACTACTGCATCAAATCTCATTTTCATATGTTCTTCATTTGGATGTTCAAGTGTATCATTGTTTTCAATATCAAAGTGATTAAATGGAACGCCGTGTAATAACATGTTCATACGCGCTAAGTTGTATGTTGTTGATACTTTTTCTTGCCCATAGAAAGATACAACATCTGTTTCTTTGGCAACACGTAACAATAATGATCCTGATCCACAAGTAGGGTCATATACATTTTTTAATTTTGACTTCCCAACAGTTACTAATTTTGCTAATAATTTTGATACTTGCTGTGGAGTATAGAACTCTCCTGCTTTTTTTCCGGCAGATGCAGCAAATTGACCAATTAAATATTCATATGCATCACCTAAAACATCAATTTCAGCATCTTCATAATGGAAATTAATGTCATCAATTTTTAACATTACTTTCGCAATAAGCGCACTTCTGTCTGCTTCACTTTTCCCTAATTTTGAGGCATTTAAATCCATGTCATCGAATAAGTTTTCAAAATCTCTTTGAGAACCTAATCCTATTGTTGATTCAGTTAAATCATTGACTGCCTTTGCTAACATAGAAATATCAAATTGTTTTACATTGATTTTATCAATTAATGTTGACCAGAGATTAGCTGGTTCAATTACATATCCTAATCCACCTTCATCATCTACCAATGCATCAATAATATCCTGTTTAAAATCTTCATCTTTCCATGCATCATCATAAGAAATATCGTCGTCTTCTAATTCTTCATCTACAAAATTTGAAAGTTTATCTGATAGATAACGATAGAAGATTAATCCTAAAATGTAATTTTTAAATTCTGAAGCATCCATGCTTCCTCGTAAATCATTTGCCATTGCCCATAATTGAGTGTGTAATTCTGCTTGCTGTTTAGCTTGAATTTCTTGTGTTTCCATAATGTCCTCCTAAAGTATATTTTCAAGTTTTTTATTTAATAATAGTTGTTTCAATTCAATTAATCTTCGTTCATAACGATTTTTTCGAATTGATTGATAATAGATTTTACCAATAAGGATTTGTTTGTTTATTGGTGGTAAATCCAATTCTAAATCTCTTATAACATCAAGGGTTATCATTTTTACGTATGATTGTCCTTGCGTACTACTTGTAAGTTGATGCTTCATTATTGAATTTTCATTAAATAGCCAAGCAAAGTAATAAGGATCCAAGAGATTTGTATCATTGACTCGAACTAGACAAAAATTAGAAAGTAATAAACTATTTGCGCGCTCTTTTGTTATTACCATAGCCATCTGCGAAGATAAACCAATTACAATATCATTTTCTTTTGTTAGTAAACATTTATCAACTTTTTCTATGTCAATTTTGGAAATGATTTCATCAAATGAAGAATCATCCTTTCCACAAATATAACTTAATTCCTGCATACTAATTGTTGATATTTGTTTAAATGATTGAAGTTCAGATTTTGGCTTTACTCTTGTAAGAATGGTACCTAAACTAATTTCTGACAAATCGGAAAGTTTTGTACTCATCGTTTTACCTCCTTTGCAACTTACATAAATAGCATAATTCAAGAGAGATAAAAAGTCAATAGAAAAAGTGCAATATAAATAAATTGCACTTTACATATATTTGATGACAACATCTTTTATAAATTGAGTGATTGTATTTGTTATAGAATTTTTAGCTCTCATACTAGAAGAAAAGTTATTTTCTTCTTTTTCTCGTTTGATTACGTCTTTTGTAAGATCAGTTTTAATGTCATTTTTATCTACAAATCCACCAAACTCGTAATCACCAATTAATCTATTAATTTTAGGTTCTGGTATTTGATATTTTGCAGCAACTTCTATTATTTCATTGGTACGTTGCTCTTCCATATATTGATTATATTCATATTCAAAATCAGCATCAGGATCCATCTCACTTGCGATACTATCAATAAATCCATGAATCAAATCTGATTTCATGTATAGCTCTGGATCAGTTGCAGATTCAATCATCTTTTCAATTTCATCTAAAGTTTTACGACGTTTTTCTCTAGATGGTTCACTTACAGCATTTTTAATTAGCTCTAAGATATAATGAACGTTGATTTTATCATTTCTAAGAAGTTCAATGTCGAAACTTACGTCAGAAAGAATAGATGCTTTTTGCTGATCTGGTCGGATATCTCGATAGATTTTTTTATATTTACTTACAAAATCTTCATATAATTGATTTGACATTCCAAGTTCATCTTCAGTAAATTCGAACTCGTCAAATGTTTTTAATTTAACCATTAAGCGAACTAATTCACGGAATAATAACACAAATTTATATTCTTCCTGTTCGTCTCCACCATGTTCTGCTTCTTCTGGAGAAGGAGTATGTTTTAATAGTTCTTCAACAGCTTTTCTAAATTCATCTCTATAATATTCATATGGTTTCATTAATACTTCATCAGCATTATCTGTCAATGAGAACAACTTAACCGCATCGTCAACTGCCTTTTTGTTTGTTTGAAAACATACAATGTTTCCATATGGCTTATTAGCTGTTTCGATACGATTTGTTCTTGAAAATGCCTGGATTAGATCATGATGTTTTAATCTTTTATCAACATATAAAGTATTCAATCTTTTTGCATCAAATCCGGTTAAGAACATATTAACAACTAATAAAATATCTAACTCTGTATTTTTTACTTTTTTTGATACATCTGTAAAATATGCAGGGAAAGTATTGGTACTATAATTTTTATCAAACATTTGATTATAATCTCTAATCATTCTTTCAAGTGAATCACGAGAATGTTCTGTTTCAAGTTCTCCATCTTCATTTGCACCAAAAGTAAAGATTCCGGCTATTTTTAAATCAGTATTGCGCTTTTTAAATTCATCATAATACTTAATAAGCATTGGAATACTACGAACAGTAAATATAGCATTGTATCTTCTATTGTTAGTTTTAGAATTATGTATTTTTAAAACATAATCAACAATGTTAGAAATACGCTGATCATCCATTAAAACTTCTTCAGTATCAATAGCTTCAACTTCTTCATCATCCTCAATATCTACAGTTGAACTAATTGTTCTGACATAATCAACATTAAAGCCCAAAACGTTTCCATCGGCAATTGCATTTTTAATCAAATAATGATGGACTAATTTTTCAAAAATGTCTGCTGTAGTTCTACCATCCTGACTGGCATTTTCTGCAAAACGCGGTGTTCCAGTAAAGCCAAAATACTGTGCTCTTGGAAACTTTTTCTTTATCATTTTATGCATTTCACCAAATTGGGATCTATGGCATTCATCTATGATAAAGACAACCTTTTTTCCTTCAAAGCGATCAATAACATCCTGATACTTATCATTTTTACATGCGTTAGACATCTTTTGGATTGTTGTAAGAATAATCTTCTTTGAAGAATCTTTCATTTGAGCAATTAATGTGTCAGTGCTATCAGTCATATCAACCGTATCTTTCTGGAAACGATTGAATTCTTCAATGGTTTGACTATCCAAATCTTTTCTATCTACTAAAAAGAACACTTGAGCAATTTCTCGGTTTGTGCTTAATAACTGACTTAATTTAAAAGATGTTAATGTTTTTCCAGAACCGGTTGTATGCCATACATAGGCATTGTTATTTGTTTCATAGGCTCGTTTCATTAATTCTTCTACTGCATAGTATTGATAAGGGCGCATAACCATTAGATTTTTTTGTGTATCATCTACAACCATATATCTAGAAATCATTTTAGATATATGACATTTAGGTAGGAAATCTAATGCAAAATCATATAAATTATCTATACGATTATTATTCTTGTCTGTCCAATAGAAAGTGTATTGGAAGTCCATTTCTTTATCACTGTTTGCAAAATATTTAGTATCAATCCCATTGCTGATAATAAATATCTGAACATATCTAAAAAGATCATTTAATGAATGTTTTTTATAACGAATCACTTGGTTAAAGGCTTCTTTAAAATCAATGCCTCTTCGTTTAAGTTCTATTTGAACAAGTGGCAGCCCGTTGATAAGTAAAGTAACATCATATCTATTTTCATACTTCCCAACCATAGTTACCTGATGAGTGACCTGAAATTCGTTTTTGCACCATTCATTATTTTTAGTGTTAAAAAGTTCTATGTATTGTGTACTTCCATCGTCCATTGTTATGTCTTGAAGACTTCTTAAGGTTTTAGAACTTCCGTATACACCTTTCCCTTGAATTTTCACTAATAATCGCTCAAATTCTTTATCAGACAATTCATGACCATTTAATCTTGAGTCATTATGTTTATTGACTTGCTTTCTAAAATTCAAGTGCAAATCATCAATATCGTTAATTTCAACAAACTCATAGCCATCAGCACATAACTGTTTTATTAAATTATCTTCTAAAGTTTTTTCACTTTCATATCCTAAATTACTGCTCATTTAATATCCTCTCCAATCTCAAAGCTTTAACATTAAGGATTCTACAAACTAAAATAATAATCTCTTATCTTTTGCGACATTAGATATCTTCTTCTGGCTAAAAATTCATAATAAGTGTTAACATCGTAATTTACAAATTCTTCTGGAATGCAGTTTTGTTTGAATGATTCATTCAATTGTTCTTTAGTTAGTATTCCACCAATAACCGATTTTTTAGATTCTATTTGTTCAAGAATTTTTGCCATATAAATATTTGGTGCATCATCTTTTATTTGAATATTAATTTCAGATTGGGTAATCGCATAATTTGCAATTTGATTGTATTCAGACCTAGAGTTGTGACCATTTCTTTGTAAATATTTTTTAGGGAAAAGATGATGAATGTCTCCTCGGTTAGAAATTAATGCGCCTACAGTAATTTGGCTAGATAAAAAGCCTTTATCACCTGAATGCACCTGAGCCATTAAATATAGTTTAAAATATGGACTACTTGCAACGGAAGTGTTTAATCTTTCAGGTAGTATATGTTCCCAATAGGCATCTGATAATTGCCCAAGTTCAACACTCTTCAAATATTCCTCTGGGTCATTTGCATTAAAACGCTTAATATCATAATCAAACATGGATTCAGGAGAGCCAGAATATCTTCCTGTAAGAATTGATAATACAAGCCATTTTCTAACTACCGTTTCTATAGTGTTAGGATGTACACCTTTATCTCTAAGCAAGATGAATAGTGCATATGCAAAATTTAAAGCATTATCAGATCTAATTAAAGAAGCATCAATAATACCAGCTGATTTCAAAATCATCATGTAACGATCGTAATTTGTTTTATTAATAAATTTCAGTACGCCATCATGCAATCTATCGTAAGATTTTTCTGCAATTTCTTCTTCATAATCACGTGTTTCAAAATTTCTTCCAGATAACAAATTCACTAAATCTGATAATTTTCCTCTATGAAATTGTGAAGTAAATGCAACACGTAAAATGTCTGTATAAGTCGGTGAATATATATCATCTGTATTATCGGTAATCCATTGAATTTTATTAAATTCATCCAATTTTGCAAATTCTTGATCATTAGACTTTATTGTTTCTAAATCCATAGGCCTCTGATTTAAATGACAAAAGTAATCAATTGTTTTTCGAATAATATCTCCACCATATTTTTCATTTGAAGATATTTTGCTCATTGCAAAATCAGCTTGAGATAGAACTGTTCCTTTTGAATTAATGCGAATAAAAATATCTGTTACTGTTTCAATATCCAATTCTTGATTTAATTCAATAACACCTATACTGTTTCCTAAAATCCCTTTCAACTTAACAAGTGTATTGTTAATATCAGAAGGATTTGAATCATTTTGGTTGCCATACTGTATAGCAAAATTAAAACAATTGAAATCAGGTTTAAAAACTTCAGATATATCATTGATATATTTACTGTCCTTTTCGAGTGCTGGATTACAAACTTCAAATTTTTCATCAAGTGGATTAAATGAAATTTTAATCGGAATTTTTTTATATTCCTGATTAACTACTTCTTGCCCAGTGATTGCTGCAGTTAGGGCTGTAATTCGTTGCTGTCCATCAATAACAATTTTTTTACCATTACTAAAAGTACCGTCTTTTAATTTAACGTCTGGATTTTTCCATATTATTATGTAACCTACTGGATAACCTTTATATAAAGAATCCATCAAATCTCTTACTTTACTGGCTTCCCAAACAAATGGTCTTTGCATTTCTGGAATTGCAATTTCGCCACTATTGATCCAAGAAATAATATTTTCAACAGAATGATTATTAACACTATACTTTGCCATTTTATTCTTCCCCAACTATCTCTACAATATCATCAAATGTGCAATTTAATGTTTTACACATTTTAATTAAAGAATCCATTGAAACTGTTTGATTCTTTGAAAGTTTTGCTAACGTTCCAGGAGTGAGTCCTGCAATTTTTGCAAATTCAGTTTTCTTCATACCTTTATCAATTAATAATTTAAACAAACGATTATAACTAATTTCCATATGATTAGACCTCTTTCTTTATTTTCAATTATAAAGGAATTATGTATAAATAGAAACATAAATATCACCATTTAGTGATATTTTTTTATTTTATATTTATTTTGTTTTAGTTATTGATGAACTAACTTTCACATATTCTAATAATGTTAATGGTAAGAATTCGGTCTCCTCCAAACTCTTTTCAAATATGAAAAGAGAATTGAATCAAAAATACAACTTATTGGTACAGATCTCTGTTTCAGACAGTTGATCTGTTTTTTTATCCCTTTCAAGGCTAAAAAAAGCCTTTTTTGTGGACTTTCAAGTGAAGGGGAAATTGTTTCTCCTTCACAAAAGGAGGAATAATTAAATGTATAACTATGGTTACGAAAAGAAAAAGTATTTAGAAGAAAAAGAAAAAGAAGAAAACTTACTACGATTATTAGGATTTCCTGAATGGAAGATTCAGTACCTTCGAGAACTAGATGATTTTGATTTCAACAAAAATCGCAGTTTTCACCGTAATGAATCGCCAACTGAAGTAAAATTTTTCCTAAATGAACCTTCTGAAGATTGTATAAGTGAATATACATGGGAAGATGTACTAAATGGAGTAAACGATGCCGTTGTTTATAAGCATTTGAAAAAGTGTGATCCTGTCATGCAGAAAATCATTGTAATGTTGAAAAACAAGTATTGTGTACGGGAAATTGCTGAAGATTTACATATGACGACCAACGCAGTTTATAAAAGAATCGAAAAATTCTCAAAAAAATGTAAAAAGAGAGGCTAATAATTGACGATTTCAAGGACTATCTAGTGAGGGGGGATATATATCTTCCTAGTAGCTCTTTGAAAACAGCATAACAACTGTTAGATACAACACTTATATATTCGAGCTATTTCACTACTGCGCGATGATGTTTTTTAACGAGCGATGATACTTTAGATTGATAAACAATTTTGCTGATTGTGCCATGACAATATATAAGATAATGATACTTCTAGCGACAGGCTCAAGCGTGATATGGGTTGGTTCGATGCCAATGAAAGATAATTAGCAACTATCTTGTCTAATAGGATTCCTTTGTTTTCGGGTAATCAGGTGATAAATAGAAAACACGATAAATATTTTATTTTTAAACATCAACCGGGACCAGCTCCCGGTTTTACATAAGGAGTGAATATGCATGAAAGTAAAAAGAGGCGAAATTTATTTAGCGGATTTAAGTGATGCATCAGGATCTGAACAAGGAAAAGTAAGACCTGTTGTGATTATTCAAAACAATCGTGGTAATAAATATAGTCCAACAACTATTGTGGCTTGTTTATCTTCCAAGATTTATACAAAACATCATTTACCAACACATCATCTTTTACCAGATGGTATTGGATTGAAATACAAATCAATGGTCATGTGTGAACAGATTCGTGTTATTGATAAAATTCGATTGTTAAAGAAAATTGGTACAGTTAGTAGAGTTGATATGCTTGCTATTGATAGAAAAATAAAAATCAGTCTAGATTTACGTTTACATAACCAAAGAAAATAGCTTTGGTTATGTTCCCTTTCCTTTTGGAAGCAGTCCTTTCCCAGCTGCTTCCTTTTATTTTGTAGGTGAGAATTTAGATTTCAAAGATTTTATAGTAAGGAGGAACAAAGAGATGAAACCTGTTATATGCGAGAAGAAGACATATACCGTTGCTGAAATTATGCAAATACTTGGTATTGGAAGGACAGCAGCCTATGACTTAACAAGAAAAGGATTATTCAAAGTCATTCGTGTTGGAAAAATACTTCGTATTAACAAGGAATCCTTTGATCAATGGTTTGACAGTCAACAATAAAGGAGGAATGAGGGATGGCTGTGATTTTAAAATTGGGAAAGAAATTTCAAGTAACTTACGAGGTAGTCACACCTGCAAAAGAAATAAAAATGATTAAGGAATTATTCGATAACTATGAAGATGCAGCTAAACGAAAAGAATTATTAGATGGTGAGACATGTATGTTTTCCCCAGATAGTTTATTTGTGGATGTAATGGAAGATTGGCTTGCTGATCCATATTTCAGAGATCATTTAAAAAAATATCACGAGGCTCAAAAAAACTATGATGTGTATCTTCGTAGCCTTGTAGAAACAACTAAAGTTAAAGATGTTGATTCAGCCTTTGCAAATTCTATTATTAACCAGCTCTGCACAATCAAAAGTATAGGAAGGAATAGTACATTGTCTGTAAAGACGATTCGAGCCTGTAAGCTATTGCTTATAAGTACGTGTGATCATGCAATTAAGATGGGAATCATGGATGAAAATCCATTTAATGAGATTCATATTTCAGATCCGAATGATTTTAAAAAAAGACCAAAGAAATATACAGATTGGACTTATGAGACCATGCTTCAGATTTTTGATGGCTGCAAAGAGGAAAAACTATATATCATTATGCAAATCGTATTTGCAACCGGAATGAATGTGACGGATGTACTTGGTCTAGTATGGTCAGATTTTTATCATGAAAAGGATAAGTACTATATTCGAACAAATAAAATGATGGAACGCATGTATGAAAAAGAATTATTCTTCCTTCCTGAATCCTACGTAATCAAAAAATATGTTCATGATAAAAAGATTAAATCTAAAACCCAGGTTGTTCATCATTATGTGGATAAAGAAAATATATATTCTATTCCACGTACTCTGTATGAATTGTTACAAAACTGGAAAAAGCGTTCTAAAGACATATTCCAGTTTGATACAAGTCCTGATGCATTGATGTTTACAACTTTTGGAATCAGTCCATATGATGATCGTTTATTGCTTAAACATTTAGATCAAACAACATGCGCTTTGGATCTTCCAAGACATACACTAGCAGGATTGAAATTCTTTTCTGGGAAAGTTGCACCAGATGGAAGATCTTATAGGGATATTTATTATTATGAACACAATGATATTCCCTTTAGCTATTCTGGTTTAACTGCCAAAGAAAAAACAGCGAAAATCAACTCCGAATTTTCAAATCAAATGAAAAAAGAATTGCCTGATAAAGATAAAAAAGATGCGGTAGATTTAGTCAGACAGCTTAGTGAGGACAAAAATATCCGTAAAAAGTTATTGATGAAACTATTAGAAATTGAAAGTGGTGAATAAGATGGCATCGATACAAAAACGAAAGGATAAATACAATGTAATTTACTATTACACAGATAAATATGGAAAAGTAAAGCAAAAGTGGGAATCTTTCAGGACGTTAAGAGAAGCTAGAAAGAGAAAAGCCGAAGTTGAACTTCAACAAGCGGATCGAACATTCATTGCACCAAGTACAACGACTTTAAATGAGTTTTGGCCAACGTATGTAGATCTTTATGGATGTAACAAATGGTCAATATCCACTATGGAAAAGAATACAGCATTATTTAAAGCTTATATTTCACCGTATCTAGGGCACTATAAATTAGATGAAATTCGTCCAATAACGATTGAACAATATTATGCAAATCTTAAAGAAACTGAAAATACAATGAAAACCGGAAAAGTATCTAGCAGGGTTATCGCAGAGATTCATAGAGTTTTACGTTGCACATTTAACGTAGCTGTTAAATGGGAATATATTCAAAATAATCCATTCTTAAAAGTTGACACACCCAAACATGAATATGAAAAGCGTGAAATATGGACAGCTAATCAGATTGCCAAAGCTCTTGAAGTTTGTGAAGATCCAAAACTTTCGATTGCCATTCAACTTGCATTTGCCTGTTCTTTAAGAATTGGAGAAGTACTCGGTCTTACTTGGGATAATGTGCATATCAGTGATGATGATTTTTCAAATAACGATACACATATTTATATAAAGCAGCAGTTAGAAAGAGCACGTACAGATGCACTGGAAAAGCTGAATAACAAAGATGTACTATTCATCTTTCCACAATTCGAAGAAAGAAAAAACGCAACAAGACTGGTTTTAAAAACTCCTAAAACAGATAGTAGTGTTCGAAAAATCTGGTTACCAAACACATTGGCTTGTTTTTTGAAACAGTGGAAAGAAGAACAAAATAAATACAAAGAAGCTTACGGGGATAAATATCATAATTATAATCTTGTGATATGTCAGCCAAACGGTATTCCATGTGATGGAAGTGTTATTCGTAAAGGCTTATCAAAATTAGAAAAAGAAGCCGGACTTCCCCATGTTGTATTTCATTCCTTACGTCATACAAGTACAACCTATAAATTAAAATTGAATAATGGAGATATAAAAGCAACACAAGGAGACACCGGCCATTCTCAAGCTGATATGGTTATGGATTTATATAGCCATATTTTAGATGAAGATCGAAGAGTAAATGCGCAAAGGTTTGAAGATAGTTTCTATAAACAAAACATGGAAAACTATGTCGAAGTTCCCCAGGCAAGTAAGAAAGTTGATATAGATCAGGTCTTGGAAAAAATCAAGCAGGATCCCGAATTATTGCAGCTATTAATTGCTACTTTGGGAGGTGATTAAACACTATATTAGAATTCGTGACATATCGCCTGGTGCGCCTAGTGCCGTAGGGTTTTATTAGATAGCATTAGAAATCCATTAGATGACCCTAAAAATGATGTAAAAAAGTTCGGATTGAAACAGGTCATCCGAACTAATCTGATGCAGAGAAATTTTAATCATTTTTACAATCTGAGCTGAAAATTCTGAATGCTATAAAAGGTCATTACAAAAAAATAAAAAAGCGGAAAAACCGCTTAAATAAAGGCTAAAATGGTATTCCGGATGGGATTCGGACCCACGACCTTCCGCTTAGGAGGCGGATGCTCTATCCAGCTGAGCTACCGAAATATATAAGAGATAATACCACAAGTTTTTGCCTCTTGCTTAGGAAAATGACCTCCTGCTTAGGAGGCGATTGCATTCTCCAGCTGTGCTACGAGGACATATCATGATTTTAACACAATTCTGTAAAATCAACGATTGTTTTTACATGATTTTTTTCAAACACCTTCTGATTATTTGAATTTACTAAACCAATACACTCAATATTTAATGATCGAGCTGTATTAATCGCATACATCGAATCCTCAAATACAATCGCACTTTCTGCAGTTGTATTTAAATCCTTCAATACATACTCATAAATGTCCACTTCTCTTTTTGACATCTTTAATTCATCTGCTGAATATACATTCTCCATATATTTCAACATACCAAGTCGATCTAATACTTTTTCGGATAATACCCTTGTGTTTGATGTTAATACAACCATTTTTTTCTTTTCTGAAGCACACTTCTTTATATAGTCCAAAGCACCCTTCTTTGCCTCAATATGATACGCATATTGATTTAAAATATCTTCATGTACTTCATTGAACATCCAAGCCTCATCTTGTTTAGTATGAAATCTTTCTTTGATGTATGTTAAAACCTCTGAAAATTTCATCGTAAAAAAGATTTGACGAGCCTCTTCCATACTCATATCCAAATCCATCTTTTTAAATAAATGAATGACGGCATCTTCCCATACGTGCATCGATTCAATTAATGTATCATCTAAATCAAAAAGTATTGTTTCCATGTTTCACCTAAATGGCGCGCCTGACAGGGCTCGAACCTGCAACCGCCAGAATCGGAATCTGATACTCTATCCAGTTGAGCTACAGGCGCATTACTTGATAATTATAGCCTAAATTAGTTTCATAATCCATTAAAATGTGGTATAAAAGTGAATGTATATTTTAGGAGGAGAATATTTTTCATGGCAAAACGAATTATTCAAGTTGAAGAAAAAGTACCTGCAAATCTGCTGGTACCATTAAGTATTCAACACATGTTCGCAATGTTTGGAGCCAGTGTATTAGTACCATTCTTATTCGGTATTAACCCAGCTATCGTACTATTCATGAATGGTATTGGAACATTGTTGTTTATTTTTATCACAAAAGGAAAAGCACCAGCCTATTTAGGAAGTAGCTTCGCCTTCATTGCTCCCGCAAATATCATTATCGCAAAATTTGGATATCCATACGCATGTGGTGGATTTGTTGCGGTTGGTTTTTGCGGATGTTTATTGGCAATGATTATCAAGAAATTTGGAACAAAATGGATTGATATCGTACTACCATCTGCCGCAATGGGACCCGTTGTTGCATTAATTGGTCTAGAATTATCTTCGTCGGCTGCAAATACAGCTGGAATTCTAGGAGATAACATTGACCCTAAAAACGTGATTGTTTTTGCGGTTACACTTGGTATGGCCGTAATTGGAAGTGTATGCTTCAAAAAATTCTTAAGTGTTATCCCAATCTTAATTGCCGTAGTTACAGGATATTTAACTGCTGTTGCCGTAGGCATTGTAGACTTTACTCCAGTATTAGAAGCAAGCTTTATCTCAATTCCAAACTTCCAAGCACCAAAATTCAGTATAGATGCCATTCTAATGATGCTTCCCGTATTATTAGTTATCGCATCGGAACACATTGGTCACCAAATCGTTACAGGAGAAGTTGTAGGAAGAAACTTAATCGAAGATCCAGGACTACACCGCTCTTTATTTGCAGATAACTTCTCAACAATGATTTCAGGTTTAATTGGATCTGTTCCAACTACAACTTACGGAGAAAACATTGGAGTTATGGCGATTACTGGCGTATACAGCGTACAAGTTATTGCTGGAGCTGCCATCCTATCCATCATCTGTTCATTCATTGGTCCATTATCTGCATTGATTCAAACAATTCCAAATCCAGTTATCGGTGGAATCAGTTTCTTACTATACGGTATGATTGGTACAAGTGGATTAAGAATTCTAGTCGATCAAAAAGTCGATTATGGAAAAAGCGTAAACATGATTTTAACATCCGTTGTGTTCGTTGTTGGACTTAGCGGAGTAACAATTCACTTAGGAAATATTTCCTTATCAGGAATGGTACTTGCTTGTATCACAGGAATGATCATGTCTTTACTATTCTATATCTTTGAAAAATTCCATTTATTAAATGAAGAAGCATAAATAGGGTAGAGGGATAAAATAGAATTATCGCCCCTCCCATTGAACTTATCCCGAATTATGTATTATCCCGAAAAACAGGTTTTCACTATAGAAA
>OLNL01000386.1_pt1 | contig 49508 bp, 38 predicted proteins | sample 1672181 | NCBI WGS metagenome assembly OLNL01 (sample SAMEA3136656, study PRJEB25190) | human gut metagenome | biome: human gut; feature: human-associated habitat; material: faeces | place: Austria | collected 2013
TGGAGCGCAAAACTTGCCACGGATTGCCGCCCGGGAACGCACCGCGGCGGAATCTTGCCACGGCAAAGCGCTCGGGAACGCATCGCGCGAGAACCTTGTCACCATCAGACGCCGGGGGAACGCATCAGGGCACAATCTTGCCATCGCCAGGCGCCCGGAAATACATCAATGAAGAACTTGCATAACCGGCATCTAACAATTGTGTATAAAAACCTCAACCGCAACCAAGCCGAGTACAATAAGGAGATTGGATTTTAGGGAGTTTTAGAATATATGACCAATTCAAACGAACCACCGCGCCGACCAGCGCGTCGCCAACCAACCCGCCGTTCCACCACGCCCCGCACTTCCGTGCCCAGCGCACGTGACGAGCTTGAGCGCGAGCGCGAGCTATACAGCCAGCACGACCCCACGGCTTCGTTCATGCACGAACGCGTGCAGAACAAACCAGCAGGTCAGGAACGCGGCGCATCGTCCGCATTCCCTGCGTATGCAGGTGCCGGCAACGATCATATTGCCCATTCGCGCGTTGCCACGAACCAGCCTGCCCAAACAAACCAGGGGTACACGGCCAATGGCAACATGTCCAACGTGTCGGCCTGGGATCAGCACACTTCCGCAAACGCAAGCCAGCGCATGCCGCGGGTCGAGGGCCAGCGTCCCAACATGCAGGGCAGTCAGCGGATGCCGCGCGTTGCAATGCCACAAGATGCCAACCAGCACGTAGGCGCAGGCGACCCTTCCGCAAGCCAGCGCATGCCGCGCATGCAGCAAAACGGCAACGAGCAGGCGCGCCCATCCCGCCGTGCTGTCAACAGCCAGCGCGGTCAGCGCCCCAGCGCCCAGGCAAGCCAGCGCATGCCGCGCGTTGAAGGTCAGCACCCCTCCGCGGCTCAACGCCAGCAGCGCCCCGTTCGTCGCGGTGCCGCAGCTTCGCAACCCAGCCAGAGCATGCGCGTTCAGACAACACAGCCGCAGCAAAGCCAGCCTTCGCAGCAGATACCCGTAGTGCAAAACATGCGCGGCAACGACCCGTCTGCCTATTCGCGCGCTAAATACCAGCGCACCAAAGAAGGCGCCCAAAAGGCTTCGCCTACCAACGCATCCACATACCAGGCAGCTCGCTACCTGGGCAACAACAACTATGCGCCCAAGCAGAAGGCCGACTTCTTTACGCGCGGCAGCCTTATCGCCGTTGCCGTTGTTGTGGTGCTTGCCATCGTTGGCGTATTCGCCTTCAACAACTGGATGGGGTCGAAGCCGGTTGAGGTCACGCTAAACGGCGACCAGGTAACCATTTCGGGCGCCGAGCGCAGCGTTGGCGGCCTTCTGGACAACAACGTGGTTTCGGTAACGCCTGGCAACTACGTAGCCGTCGATGGCAGCACCATCCGTCAAGGTGAAGGCACCCGCTGCACCGCAAAGGTGAACGGAAACGACACCGACGATATGGGCATGCACTTGAACGGCGGCGACAAGATCGAGATCTCCAATGGCACCGACATCACCGAGCCCTACACCGACAGCGAACCCCAAACCCTTCCGCACAAAACGGAGCTGAAGGGCGTTGGCGCAGTTCACCTGTACAGCAACAATGCCCAGGACGGCGAGCAAGTAACGCGCACAGGCAAGGAATCGGGCATCACCGCCACGGTTACCACCAAAGAACCGGTCGACAACATCGTTCAGTACTACAACGTGAACAGCAACGGCGACAAGGTTATTGCGCTCACGTTCGACGACGGCCCATGGGATAAGCAAACCGACGAGATCCTGGACATCCTTGAACAGAACGATGCCAAGGCTACCTTCTTTACCGTTGGCCAATGCATTAGCGGGCACGAAAAGGAATTGCAACGCGCTGCAAGCATGGGCTGCGAAATTGGCACTCACACGTGGGACCACGCAGAGGGCAGCGGCGAAGGCGTAAGCCTTATCAAGATGTCGACAGACGAACGCAAGCAGGAAGTACAAAAGGGTTTGGAGGCCATCAAGAACGCTACCGGCCATGAAGCAAGCACTATTTTCCGTTGCCCGGGCGGCAATTTCGACACTTCGGTTGCCACCGACCTTGAAGGCATTGTTACGGCAGAAATTGGCTGGAACGTTGATACCACCGACTGGAAGAAGCCCGGCGCCGACGTTATTGCCCAGCGCATCCAGAGCGCCGGCCCCGGCAACATCATCCTGATGCACGATGGCGGCGGCGACCGCAGCCAGACCATCGAAGGCCTTCGCCAGGCGCTCCCTAAGCTGAAGGAACAAGGCTACAGCTTCATCACCGTGCAGGAGCTGCTGGAAAAGTACCCCTATCAAGAGGGCCAAACGAATTAGAGAAAATCAGCATAAAAAAGAATAGAAAATACCACTGCGAGCGAGCCGTGGTACAGATACATAGCATGGGGAACAATCGAGATGAAAGATTGTTCCCCATTTTTTTATATTTTCGATAAGTAGATTTACTTTTCGATCGCATAAACGCTGTACGTAATTTTTACGGTCATGTCAGACTCAGCGATGATTGCATCGAAGATGAGCTGTGTTTTATAGCTCGATACCTGTTCCACACGGGGTGATAAGTGGTATGTCGTTTCAATGGCAGCAGTATCAGATTCCACCATGCAGTCCATGGCTTTGTATGCTGACGTTTCGGTAGGGAACGAATGTGCTGTGTAACCGGATTCGTTGCTGGATTCACGGATTAAGATATACGTAGGTTTTGCCATAACAGATACGTCCTTTCTGAAATGTGAAATATGGTTTTACGCAGACCTGCACTCGGACGAGGTGCCGTATTAAACCGCTCTCCCTGTTCCTCGGGCACGGGAAGCAAGGAGAGCGGTTCCTCTTCGCCTATGGTATAGCGGCTGACGCCGAACCTCGTACGCACGCTTCATTGCAAACGCGGCTCAGCTCGCAAAGTGGGAATCGAGCACCTACCCTTACTTTCCTGCCTGGTTGGTGCTAGTTCGGACTTCTACCGATTTCGCGATATAAGCAGGGCGGCGCTTGGTTTCGATGTAGATGCGTGCGATGTATTCGCCGATCACACCCAGCGTCACCAAAATGAGCCCGCCCATCAAAAGGAGCACGCACAGAAGCGTAGGATAGCCCGATGGCATGGCGGGGTTGATAAATTGCTCGACAACGACTTCGACCAGCAGAACCAACCCAACAAGCGTGGCAACGAGACCCGCCACCGCGGCAATTTTCAGCGGAAACGTGGTAAACGAAAGCACTCCGCCGATGCCGTAGCGCATTAGTTTCCGGAACGACCACTTCGTTTCGCCCTCAACGCGATTTGCCGGCGTGTAGGGAAACGGCAACGTCTCGAAACCTACCCAGGCAAACATGCCTTTCGAAAAGCGGAAGCTTTCCGGCATAGAAAGAAGCGCATCGGCCACCCTGCGGTGGAACACGCGAAAATCGGAGGCATCGGGCATGACATTGAGCCGAGAAGTTGCATCGAACGTTTTGTAGAACGCGTGCTTGAAGAAGCTCAGCACCGCACCTTCGTTTCGATGCTCTTGGAATGCGGCTACGCAATCGGCGCTAGGGTTGGCCTGCAGCATGCGGTACATTTCAAGCAACGTTGCAGGAGGCTGTTGCAAGTCTGCGTCCATCAGGCCAACCGCATCCCCTTCGGCATGCTGAAGGGGATGCGAGCAGGGCGCTTTCCTTGCCGAAGTTGCGGGAAAAATCGACCACGACGATACGTTCGGCCGATGCAGGAGTGGGCAGCTCATGCAGCAGGTGCGACGTACCATCGGAGCTGCCGTCATTCACCAAAACCAGCTCATACGACACTCCCGAGGTGGCAAAAGCATCATCTACCGCGCCGAACAGCAGCGGCAGCGATCCTTCTTCGTTGTAGCATGGCACGACAATGGAAAGATCCACCGCAAGCCCCCTTTTCGCTTGATTACCGCGTCCGATTGTACGCCTAGCAGCAAAACAAACCCAGCGTGTTGCCGAAATGCAACATCCTAGAAAAATAGGGGCGGCTATCGTTTTCCCGCTTTCGATTCGGCGTCAGGTTGCAATGGAACCTACGCGTGGGGTTCAATACCAGCCACTATGCCACAAGTGAAAAGCGAGACCTGCCCCTATTTTCTCATCTGCCGGATTTCAGTTTCACAAACACGTTGTGCAAGGCGCCGTTCTTGGCAGCATGAATAGCACCGCCTAGCGCCAGGCACTTCGACGCATTACGCTGTTGCAGGGGCTTCAAGCACAGGCGCAACGCCTGACTGTCGGCTTGCGCACAGGGCACCAACTCGTTGAACAACTCATCGGCGAACACACCTTGCAGCCATTCCTTCTGCGCAGAGCCGCTCATGTCGCTTTCCTTCTGCTTGTTGCGTTCCAACGCCGAAAGAATATAGCGCGCATACAAGGCGCCCAGCGTGGCCTTGGCGCTGGCATCAAGCAAACCCCATGAATCCAGCTGGTTGCGCAGCATTTCAATGCGCGCGCGATGCACCTCGTAGTAACGCGGTACAAACTTGCTGGTTAGGTTGCCCGTCTCGCGCTTGGCGTAGCGATATAGCGGTGCACCAATCACGTTCAGGCCAGGCAAATCTTGGAACACGCGGATGTTGAATTCGATATCTTCGATAAGCGGCAAATCTTCGGTAAAGGTAAAGCCGCCCTGCTGCAGGTAGCTGCACTCGTACACCTTGTTCCAGGCGTAGCCGTAATGCGTACCCTTTTCGAACTCCAAAACGTGCTTACGCAGCTTGGTTTTTCCCAAATGCGCCGATTCCTGGCTGAAAGTGAATTCCTGCACTCGTTCCACCTTGCCACCAGCGTCGTAGAATTCTTCCACATGCCCCACCATAACCACTGGCGCTTCGTGCTGCTGAAGCGAGTTATACACACTCTGCAGAAAGGTGAAATCGTAGCGATCGTCGGGGTCGGGGAACCACACATAGCGCCCCCGAGCAGCGGCAAGGCCCGTATTGCGCGCCGCCGAAAGCCCTCGGTTCACCTCGTGCGAAACAACGCGAATGTGCGCATCGGCAGCGGCGAACTGCTGCGCTATGGCCAGGCTGCCGTCGGGCGAGCAGTCGTTCACCACAATGGCTTCCCAATCGGTGAACAGCTGGTCTTGCAAATCGCCCAAGGCGGCGGCAAGGTAGGGCTCAGAGCTATACGTGGGCAGGACAACCGAAAAGAACGGAGCGTTGGAGGGTTGGGCTGGGACGTCTGCGGTGCTCACCGAGCCCGAAGCTTCCGCAGCGCCTGCACCGCTACGGGCAGCATCGGCATAGGCAGCTGCATCGCCGCGCCCATGCGCAGCGGCAGCGTCCGCGGCATCGACGCTCACGGCACCATTACGCCCCCGCGAGGCGGACGTACCGTTCGCTTCGCCCTTGCCGTGATGTCGTTTTCCCATATGCCCAGCGCCCCTCATAAACTCTAAACGCTTCGGCGTCAGCGCGCGCCGCTATTCCGAATACTTGCTTATGTCAGATATCTTAACAACTACAACGCCATCGATGGTTGCCACCGAACCATTGGCAGGATACAGCGACATGTTCGCGAATTCACTGGAGCGAATAACCTTGGAACATTCGTCGAACGAACAGTAGTTGAAGCTCTGCCCCGCAAACTGCTTCATTATCACGTCCCAAGAACGCATGTTGTTCTGGTAATGATTGTCCCAAACCATACCCCACTTCGCATAGCTGCTTGCGTGAACGTAGGAATCGCTGGTGTTCGGAAAGCTGCCCGCTTCGGGCTTGCCGGCGATCAATACCTTCGCGCCCGCCTGCACATCGGGGTTTGCATCAAGCACGCCGGCAATTCGGGTGGCCAAAGAAGCAGTTTGGTTCTGGCATGCCTGCATAACCTCGGCATCCGCATTCGACTGCAGCGCGTACGACCACGCCCCTACGGCAATAAGGCAACAGCAGCCGACGGACATAGCCTTCGCGGGCATGCGCAGGCGCACATTGCCTCGGTCGGGCGAATCGAGCAAAAGCTGCACCGACAGGGGCAGAAGCAGAAAAGAAGCCATGAAACCGCCCAGCATAAGCAGGGTTGGATACCCGTAGCTGGGAACGATAACCAGGATAACGTTGGCAGCAAAGGGAATAAGCACAACGCAGAGCAGCGCTATAGCGCTCGCCCCCAAACGATTCACGCCGTTGATCGTAGCAAGACGGACAAACGCAACCGCCACAACAATCATGCAGGCAGCCGCCACGTACGCCCAGCCAAAATGGTTCCCGAAAATGCCGTGGCTGAACAATGCATCGGAATAGGCAACGTAAGCACTGGGGACAGACGACGTCAAAGAGCCCAGAATGCTGCTAGCGCCAACCGAGGAGGCTCCCCCGTAGGTAGAAAGGCTGATGCCCAGCACAAACAACGAAAGCTCGGTAAGCGCGTAGTACAGGACGGCACCCGCCGCGCACACCACTACGGCAACGCCGAAGAACACCGCGAGCTGCTTGGTGCTGAAAGAGAAGCTGGCGCTGCAGCCTTCTTCGCAGTAAGGGTTTTGGGTTTCGGCGCCGCTAGCGTCGCATGCCAGCGACGCCAACGGTTCGGGGCCGCCGCCCATAAGAGCGCGAATCATCACCAGCAGCACCACAACACAAAACACGCCCAAGCTCGCCTGATAGCAGCCGAGCGAAAACGCCAGCAGCGGAACCGCCCCAACAAGAGCAACCGGCTTGCCAACAGCCCCAACGCGCCCAATCAGGCACGCGGCCAGCACCGCACACAAAAACGAAAGCGCATACGAGTTCGAGCAATAGTAGTACGTAATGCAGCAAGAAACGAAGGGCGAAGCGATGAACAGAATCGAAGAAGCATACCGCAGGCAAACGTTCCTAATGCCAAGCTTGTCTATCAGCGCAACGATGCCCAGCGCAAACAGCGCAATGGTAATCGCGGAAGTCAAAACGGGCGAGCACAGCCCAAACTTAGCGTAGGCAGCGAACAACAAGCCCCAACGCCCCAGGCTCATATCCCAGGCGTGCGGAGTAAAGCTTCCGTACCCATTGGGATTGCTCAGGGAAACAACCGCATCGGGGTTGGAAAGACCATTCAAGTACATCTGGGCATGGCAAACCATACCTACCGCAAAGCACGCCACCAGCAGTTTTGCGTTGCGCGTAAACCAGAGCTTAACTTTGGGAACCCCCGTTTTCTCTGCCAACAATTCTCCTTTTTGCTCCAAAACAACCTCCCGATGCTTCGGGAGAATAGGGACAGGTACCAGATTCCCACTTTTCGAGCTGGCACACGCCTGCAGTGAGGCTTGCATACAGAGCATAGAGCTAACCGTCATGCCGTAAGCGGGAATCTGGTACCTGTCCCTATTCTCCCACCACAGAAAGTCTACTCCCCCTCAAGGCTGTTCACCTCGAGTTTCAGATCCTGTTACCAACAAAGCACCTACACGCAACGAAGACGACGGTATTCGACTAGCACACCACGGCACATAAGCCCATCAACCCAGCCTGGTTTTATCTCTTTTTGCCAAAGACGCACCGACAGAACAGGCAACCCGAGCCATAACCTTTATCATAGAAATGTTAAACAAAAACGCACGCTGCGCAGCAATAGCGAAAGGATCCGCCGTGCCCGCAATTAGCTTGCTTATACCTATTTACAACGTGGAGAAATACCTGCGCGAATGCCTGGATTCCGTGCTGGCCCAAAGCTTCACCGATTTCGAGGCAATCTGCATTAACGACGGCAGCACCGACAGCTCCCGCGCCATCGTGCAGGAGTATCTTGATGCGGACAGCCGCTTTCGCGTAATTGACAAGGCTAATTCTGGTTATGGAGCATCCATGAACCAAGGGCTTGATGCCGCAACGGGCGAATACGTGGCCATACTGGAATCCGACGACGCCTTCACGCCCGACGCACTGGAAGTGCTGCATGACCTGGCAACCACGCACAACGCACAAGCGGTAAAGGCCGACTTCTGGTTCTATTGGAGCAAGAACGAAAAGCTGGAACCCTGCCATGTTATAAGCGAAGGGCTCTGCGGAAAGCTGGTTAACCCTCAAAAAGATTTTGAACCTTTCTATGCAAAGCCCTCTATTTGGTCGGGCATGTACAACCGCGCCTTCCTGCAGGAAAACGACATTCGCTTCCTGGAGACGCCGGGGGCATCGTACCAGGACGCTGGCTTTGCCTTTAAGGTATGGGCAGCAGCAGAGCGCGCTGCGTTTAGCTCTACACAGATTTTGAAATATCGTCAGGACAACGAAGCCTCATCGGTTAATTCCCCCGGCAAGGTGTATTGCGTATGCGACGAATACGCCGAAATGCAGCGATGGCTTGATGAGCGCCCGGCAAAGAAGCAACATCTACAAGGCGTGCTGGAGCGCATGAAATTCAACAGCTACCTGTGGAACTACGATCGCCTTTCCGCTGAACTGCGTGCCGAGTTCTTGAAGCGTGCCGCGCAGGAACTGAAGGCGGATTTGGACGCCAGCCGCGTTGACCTGGCGCTGTTTGAGCCTTGGGCCGAAGCCGACCTTCGCGCGCTCATCAAAGATCCCGAAACATTTGCAAAGTGCCGCACCGAATACGCAGCGCCTGGCAAGCTGAACACCTTCAAGCACTACTACCGCATTGGCGGCCTGCCGCTCATTGCGAAGCTGCTGAAGAACAAGGTGGCGAAATAGCAATGACTGTCGAAGAACCAACAGTCATCCGCACTGAAGGAGCCCCCGAGCACCCTGTTCTTTCCATAATCGTGCCTGTATATAACGTGGAAGACTATCTGGATGCCTGCCTTGATTCGCTGCAGGCACAGACCTTCGGCGATATCGAAATGGTTTGCGTAAACGACGGCAGCCCCGACGGCTCACGTGAAATCCTGGCAAAGCGCCAGAAGGAAGATGCGCGCATCGTTATCGTGGACAAGCCAAACGGCGGCCTTTCCTCTGCGCGCAACGCCGGAATTAATGCGGCATGCGGAACCTACATTGGCTTTCTTGATGCGGACGACCGCTTCACGCCCAATGCCTGCCAGCGCATTGCCGAAGCATTCGCCGAAATCGATGCCGACGTGGTTACCTTTGGCGGTTATTGCAACCCCGCAGAAGCCGCAACTCCCTGGATTACGCTGAAGCTTAGTCCGAGGGATGTGGTGTATGACGGCTTCCAGCCTGCCTTGATGTTCGAAGAGCAGAGCACCCCCTACATTCGCACCGCTTGCCGCAAAGCGTTCTTAGACGAATGCGGCATTCGCTTCGAAGAGGCGCTGCCCTTCGGCGAAGACCAGGTGTTTTTCTTCGACATTTACCCCAATTCAAGGAAAACTACGCTGATGAGCGACAAGCTGTACGAGTACCGCATTGAACGCGAAGGGTCGCTTACGTCGAAAACCAATGACGACTTGGAAGCCAAAAGCCGCAAGCACTTGCCCATGACTCAGCGTATTTTCAGCGCCTGGAAGAAGCGCTTTGGCTTGGAAGAATACAGCTCAGAAATTGTAAGCTGGTCCATTGAGTTCGTGCTGTATGGACTGTTCTGCCTGCCGGAAGGCGTACGCAACGAGCTGTTGCCCGAATACGCCCGTATTTTCCGCGAGTTCTGGGGCAACGGAAGCGCCAGCGCATTGCATCTGAAGAAGCACGACCGCAAGCTGCTGGAAGTTGCCCTAAGCGGGAATCCCGTAAGCAACGCCCAAGCAATACGCCTGCGGGCAGGCTGGTTCCTGGAGAAGTACGGAACGAAAGCCGTTGTGGGCAAAGTGTTGGGGATGAATTAGAAGCGGGAGTCCGTCATTTTTCTATCTTTTATGCAATTTCTAAAGCAATAGCAAACTGGCGGAATCGGTAATACCCAATAGAGAGAAGAATTCGCAAAGCAGGAAAACACCACCCGCATAGCAAGCGATTTACTGTAAAGGGACGCAGTTCATGCACCCCTTTACAGACTTAGGTCTTTACAAGAAAAGGAGGTTCGACGCATCAAACCCTTTCAGATGATACCCGCAAGCATGCACCGCAATTAACAGAGCATTCTGCTAGATTCATGTAGAGCACGACAGAGTCGCAGAATACCTACTTAAGCAGCCGCACCGCACGTTGATTGATCATTTCCTCAATCAGCCTAAGGCGCTTGGCGGGGAATCCCTTTATAGGCTTTCGGGAAAAGGTAAAATCCAACGCCTTTCTGACTTTGATGCGCGTTTCATGAGTCATGCACTCTTTGGCATCAGCGAAGAAATCACCATATATACACGGGGTCTGCGCTTCGGCATACAGACCCAATGACCCCAACGAAGACCAGTCGTCCCCATACGCTTGATAAAACAGCGCATTGCCATGGTCAAACAACGGAGCCGGGGCAATAATCTGGTTGGTTTCGTTTTCGACCATAAAGCCAAAGTTGTTTAAGTGCCTATCGGTATTACAGATAAGGGCATCAAAGGCAAGCATGTCACTAAAAGCTTGCCAATACGCACCACCTTTAGCAGCGTAATAGTCTTTAACAGCAGGAAAACCGCCGCTTTTGACTAGATTCGCCATGGGAACAAAAGAATACTCTTTACTCGTAAAAAGCTCGCATGACGAACAAAGCGTTTTCTTCCATGCATGGAGCTGGTAATCAACGCAATTCATGCCGATAGCCTTAGCCAAATCCGATGAATAGTATTCCGAAAACGGCTCAAATCCAGAATTTGCGAAACCAGTAGTGCCGCCTTTCCAAAGATAAATATGACCACTAATCCTGCGCCAACATTTTGGAAGCATGCCATTTGTAGTGAATTCAGGAGACGAGCAAAAAGAAGAGCGGACGCCACTGCCATGCCCAGTGAAAGCAATTTGCGCAAGCAAACGGCTCATAGGATTGTCGTAAAGATTAACTTTCGCAAATTGTTGCTTGTTATCGGGTGGTACAACCCAATAACAATCATTCAATGAAAGGCCTTTGCAAACCAAGATAATCCCCAAAGTCCTGTTTGCGTTTAATCCATTTCTCGCCAAAAAGGTGCTAACGAAGGCGCGATTCTTGGGAATAGTCCGATGTCCAATCCACGATAAAACGCCCTTATCGCTGATGTCTAAGCCAATGGGAAGCAGATAGCGAAAAGGTTCATTTACCCATGTAACCTTAATTGTGTTTGCTGCAGACTCGGGATCACCCGTAAAGCGGAGCAGCGGCGTATCAAAATGTCTAATTTCAAATTCCATTCAGCAATCCCCTCCAACAAATCAGCGCTCAGAAACTAGCCCAATCACACCGAGTAGCTTATCAGCCCCGCTCCCCTTAAGGCATTGAAAGACAGGAGCGCATCAAGCCCATAAATCAGAATAAGCGAAAGGTACAAAATATGCTGAACGATACCCGTCCAATGCACTATCCCGCATGCAGAATATTCCAGCATTGAAACATACCCAAATCTGTATTCATGCATATTCAAAAGGGAGGGTAAGGAAAAATGGACTTAGAACGATATGGGCTAGAGTTCGAACGTACAGCAAGACAAAGCGGGGAGTATAACAGAAAGGCCTAAGCTACGCCTCGTAGGCAGCCCAGGAAAATGTCCGCGCCCTAATTATACATACTCCTGTATTTTTAATTCCATTTTCTATATCGTTGGCTCCATGATGAGGATGCACTTCGATTCGAACAGCGCATCCTACGAGGACCGCCCTTCGGCAGTCCTCGTGCATTACGGAAAGATTCGACAAATAGATAAATCGAGCCGCAGCTCAAAAGTACGTCTTACCGCCTGAACTTAGCGAACCTACGAAACCCATTTCAGTCGACGCCACACCCGTAGCCCGAGTCCATCACATCGACATTTCTACACCCTATAGCTTTTCAAGAGTCTATCCTTATGGGTTTAAATTGTTTTACGTTTAAACCCCGAACACGATATGCCGTTTTCCGCAACCCACTTTGTACGTAAAAGACCGTAGGCTATGCCAGCTACAGGCGACCAACATTCGATCTTGGGTTCTTGGGCAACCTGAGAATCGTCAACATTTAACAGAAAAATGGCTCTATAAGACAAAGAAATAGCTCTGCACAACGAAAGCTTACCGTCAAAAGGCACCATACCAAGAACCTTAAGTCCTTAAGCCAAAAGGCCCTAGCGAAGATGACGACACAAAGGCATCCGCTCAAGCTCAACAGAGAAAACTCAACTCATTTTTATATGACGTTGAAGCTCATTGCATGAAGATGCTCATCGACTTGAAACAACCCGCCATCGTCATCGAGATAGCGCAGCTAAATGAATTAGCGAACGCTTAGAAGACCATCGCAACAACCAACCTCGGAACAGTGTCTAGCGAGCGCAAAATCACAGATTAATGATTTTTCCTCTCCCTGATACTGCCGCTCTAAAAGGCCATTAAAGCAAAACTCACAAGAGCCGTTGCGATAATAATTTGGAAACTTCCCCTTCTCAACAAAATTAAACTTAGAAAGAAGCGGCCGGAATTCATCAATATGCTGCTGAGGAACCGTTATAAACGGATCGTCTACCCCTAGATAATCAATCGAGCTCTCTAACAGCATCGAGCCCAACCCTCTCCCTCTGTATCGAGGAGAAACCCGTAAAGTACAAATCTTTTTTTCGGATGATTCCTTTTTCAGGATAGCGAGGCCAGCTATCTCTCCTCCAGAGAAACACAGGAGAAATTCCCGATTGCCCAACAGCAGGCCCTTGATCGCTTTCGTGAAAAACCACTTTGCAAAACCAGGATATTCATCTTTTAAATCATACAAATAATAGTAAGATTTCATTCCAAGATTTATTTTGGAAAAAAAAGTCCCATTAGAAACATTTATTGTTTTCATGACAACCTCCGTACACCTAGCTTGAAAAAAGCGAACAGGCCAATCCGAGAAGGCTATAAAGAACATTTCCGACTATACAAACCACAAGGAGCATAACAACATAAATAAATATGATCTTATTATTTCTGTATAAAAAACTTATTTTTGCATACAGATCCCAATCTTTAAAAGACTGCTCGGCGACTTTCTTCCAATGGTAAGCTATTGCATTCGAAAACTGATCTTTCCCGCCACATTCATTACCCATCGGTAGATACTTCGACCACACATCCCTCTCGAGTCTTCTGACTGTAGCTGCGTTATCGTTCAAAAGATCAACAGTTTCGTCTGTTATAAGGAAGAAATCCAACCGTAAAATGTCCGGAAACCCACCACATGATCTTATTTCCTCCCTTAAAGAGCTGGAAAGACTTCTACTGTGATTAAGCCGGCACTCCATGACTTTAGTAACTGAAAGTACATCATGAAAAAGCATATCAAGAGGATCGTGGCCTCGCTGTCTCACCATTGAACCATCTAGGTAAGGAGTCGATAGACGGAATCTAAAATAGCTTCTATTGCATTTTTGATTTTTCATCTCGTCTTTTAGATCAACCAAATCTGCAACGTTAATACAGATTGTTGTGCCTTTGTTCTTTCCCTTCCCCGCGGTCTCAAGAGATGCATCTTTCTTGCCATTTTCAAAATCAAGTTCATAGACGATGAAGCAATCGCATTTGTTGCGATCTTTTTCGCTAAGATCTTCGTCTGAAACGAGAAATGCCTTTCCTGCAGACGAATTGATTATTCTATAGTTATCGTTAAAAACAGCATTTAAAGTTACGTTGTTATTGAGAACAATACCCAAATCACTTATTTCATTCGTGGAAAGAGGAAACGGGACATAAACATAAAGATGCTCGATGATCGAAGCGTCTTCGAGCATTATTCCAATGTCGAGAATTGGCTGAGCCATTCCTTTGTTCTTTTTGGCTTCATACGCATACCAACAATTGAAATGCACCTTTATCCCGCAACGGTCCCCCTCTCCCTCATTTTTCTGCTTCATCCATATTGCAAAGCTAGCCATTTTGAAGGTCCTCCTCATGCATGGAAGAACAATTATTAACACGTTCTGCTCGAATGCGGTCAAGCAATCGGACTTGCCGCTGAGATAGGTAAACAAAAGATTGTGGCGGCCTCGTTATCCCTATCCTCGAAAGAGGAATCTTGTATTTGAAAAATGAAACGGACTCGAATTGAAAAGCGACGGCTCTCGAGCAAGACGTGAAATACTTCAAAAACCCTTCCTCCGAAATTCCCGAAATGGACTCGGTATCGAGCCATATTTCTTCCGGTTTCCCGACAAGAATCGATTTAACACTTGCCCGTCCCACAATTGCCTTCTCGCCTCTTGATTCATAAATATACAGCGTGGAGGGCTCATTCTTTGGCAGCACCCTTCGATACTCACAGATTTTTTCGCCGCGCCTAATCCTATCCACATACTCTTTCTTTATCGAAACGAGGATGGCTGCTTCTCTTTCCATGAGCACGGTTCTCCTTGATGCATGGACGGGGACGTAAAACCCAAGATCTCATGCCTTTGATTCAAGATCCTGAAAATATATTAGCAATTACTGCATACAGGCCGATAGACAAGCGATAGCGATAGAATGCATAGGCCATGAATGAAATACAGCAGTGCTAAATGTTGACGCAGATCGATGCAAGGCGATATTACGGTGAAGTGGTCCTACCCACCAGGGAATCGAACCACAGGCAACTTCGAACCGTTGAGCCGATTTATCTATGGTTTTTCGAATTGCTCCAATTAACAAGCACGTCATGGTGCTCAACATGCCGCAACGAATCTTCTTCCACTTTAAGAGACTTATAAGCAATCTGATTTGCCCTCGCAGACAACCCTGCAGAGATAGTGCTGATCACAAGCACCAGAATAGACAAAGCAATAGATGCAATTTCCATAATGTTCTCCTCTCACCGATCGACAAGAACATTATGCTCTGATCGGCAGCTTTAGATGTCCAGCATACTGGACATCTAAAGCTGCCGATCAGACTTCATACCATTGATGTTGCGATAAATCGGCGAAAGCCTACATCCCATCCGAATACATCTCAACAAACTTATCCGGATCATCGATCAAAAGCCTTACCTGCTCCCAATCTCGATCGCAAAACATTGTCCGATCCAAAGACCCTTCCTTCTCTGCTCGAGAGAACTCTTCGGACATCTTCTTAACAAAAGCAGGACGACTCTCATCGGTAATTCTGTTGAAATTCCAGCGGTATGTCCCTAGCTTAAGCAGATTAAGAATAGGAGCAAAAGCAGCCACTCGCTCTGGATCTCTTCTCATGAACGATTCGCTCAATGCGTATTCATCGCAAACCGCAAAAACCTTCGCGGAAGATTTAACGGATGAATTTGCATTGTCAACACGGTAGTGCAAATAGCCCTTTTCAAGGATGGCAACACGTCTTGCAGCCATCCAAACTTGATGAACGAATGATGTGTCCTGATATGACGCACCAGGAGTTTCATTGAAACGAATCCCATTGCTCACAATCAGATCTCTCTTATAAAGCGCAGACCAAATAACAGGCAATGCGGTTAAAGGCCCTTGATAGACCCTAGGGTCAAAAACCTCTCGATACCTGAATTCGTCAAAGGGACGCTGAAGGGCGTCTCCTGTTTCAGAATGCTCGTAATAGTTCGCCTTTAGTAAATCGAGCTTTTTCTTTTTAGCAAAACGATACATATCTTCGTACATATGCTTATCAGCAAAATCATCTGACTCGCATATACCGATATATTCACCTTTAGCTGCAGAGAAACCAAGATTCATCGTATGCCCATAGCCACGATTCTCTTTAGTGAGGACCTTCACCCTCGGGTCTTTCTCTTCATAGCTGCGCAAAATAGAAAGAGAGTCGTCTGTTGATCCATCATTCACGCAAATGATCTCTATGTTTTTCAGAGACTGAGAAACAAGGCTATCAAGACATTCTGGAAGATAATTTTGCACATTATAAACTGGAACAACAACAGAAACGTAAGGATGATCTTGGTCAAATCGCTTGTTGATGAACATAGGAACCTCGTTATCGTAATTTGAAGACTGATGCAATTTTACGCGGAACAGCCGTAAATTTACGACCGACTCTAAAGCTAACAGAGGATTTCAAGGCATCTAGCCTTTCGTTTAACTCGGCAATCAAACGGCGCTGCGCCTCCAACAAATCGGAGTCTTTCTTGCCACGGTCCTGAAGAGAAGTCAACAAAGACATCATTCTTTCTTTGCGGTATTCTTCCGAACTTTCCCCTGACATCAAAAGCAGAACCCTTCCGTCGGGGCAAGTGGACCGCAATTCATCAATAGCCTGGGGTCTCTGCTCTTCAAGCTCTTTAAGTAAATCCGAAATAGCATCGAACAGTTTGCAGAAGTTAGTGCAAGACATGCTTAAATCCAAATTGATCGCACAAAAGGATAAAGCCATCTGCAACGCATCTTTTTCGCAAATGCCCATCCAATTGCCAAGACCAAGGCCTCTTCCCACAAAATCCACCTTTGAAATATCTGCCCTGAAGGAAGAACTGTCAACCGCCAGTGCGTCAAAGTCAAAGAGATGAAGGATCGAGTTGCATTGCACCTGAAATCCAAATATATACGCCTGAATCGGAAGGTTCCGTTTCCCCTCTTTATTTGCCTGGTAGAAGGAAACGAATTTATCCCTCAAATACAGCTTATTCCAAGGAACAGGAGAAGCAGCCAAATACCAGCTTCCCTGAAGCGATGCCGGTTCAATACGGTATCTATCAGCCAATGCACATTCGGTTGATGGCTTAGAGACGGACAGTAAGTCTGAAACGCCCAGCAGCCCGTCCTCGTCTGCAAACGAAATCACATCTGGAAGACCCAATGAAACAGAGGGACCGGGCTCAGAATAAACATTTATCGAATCGATAACCTTACCGAGAAAGCCTTTCGTATATCGGCAAGCCGAAGAAACGAAGCTAACATAAAGCGACCGGCAGGACTCGAGAGCAGCTTCCACCGATGGATACAAGCAGACTTGCTCCCCATCAACAGGAACAGGAAGAGCACTTCCGATGCTGCTGCCCTCCCGACAAACCAACTTTAATGAAAACCCCCTATCAGGAGAATGCATCAAAGAATCAACAAGCCCCCGCAGATCAGAAGGATCATTATTCACCAGAACTATTAGATCAAGAACATCTTCGACGCCTTCTACGGTTTTTCCGCGGTCGAACCCAAGCATCCATGTTGCCTTTTCTCTAACATAATCAGGAGTTCGCGCTATCGCCTCCTCAAGATGATAAGAGCTAATTAACTCATAATATTTTTGAGAGAACCGACCAAGTTCACCTGGGTAGAGATATTGCGCATCTTGATAAAGAAAGTTCGTAGACCAAATACACAAATCGCTTTCGTACTTAGAGAGAAGCCCTTTTCCCTTCCAAGAAGAAAACACCGACTCAACAACAAGCACATGCTTCATTATTCGACCGAAATAGTCTTCTATAGATGCATTTACAGCCGAAGCATCCCTTGTCCTGTAAAAATAAAGCTTGTCCTTCAAGTAGCCAATTTTTTTCGCGTACGGAAATACATCAAACTGAAACGCATGGTCCTCTCCCAGTTTAAGAGTCGAATCAAGCATACAATGATTGGCTTCGAGAAAGCTCCTACGGAACATCTTGTTGCACATCAAAGGCCGCGAACCAGGCTCATCGAACAACGCACGAATCGCATTATCAGCGTATATCACATCATTTTGGGCAAAGCTGTCATCGGCCCATTGAACAGTAGGAAAGGTCTTACCACCAAACACAACGATATCAAGACCATTCTCCTGAGAAAATGCAAGAAGCTTCTCGCAAGCGTCTTCACGAATGTAATCGTCTGAATCGACAAATAGGACATAATCTCCTACCGCGATAGACAATCCTTTGTTCCTTGCAGCGGAAACACCAGAGTTCACCTGACGAATGACCCTAAAACGATCATCCGATTTAGAGTAGCTCGACAAAATAGCCGAAGAATTATCAGTAGATCCGTCATCGATACATATTATCTCGATTCGATGCAGCGACTGACGAGCAAGCGACGAAAGACACTCTTCCAAATATGGAGCCACATTGTATACGGGCACAATTACTGAAATTTTCGGAAGATCGCACTCTCTATATTCTTCTTGAGACATTCGCATCCTTCTCCGATTTAACGCAATAGCAAAATAGAATTTTTTGATTATTAAAACATGCACTATTGAATTATCTTGTAAAGTCTCATATCTCCATCGGCCATCACTATTTCAAAACCAGGCGTCTCATCGGTTATGCGATTAAAACCCTGCCATTGATCGGGATAATATGACCAGAAAGAAATTCGCTTTGAGGGATCCCCTCCTTGGTCAAGGAGAAGAACATATTTTGCGCCGATTTGTCTTACAGCTTTAGCAACTTCGGGATTAGACGCAACCTCATCAATAGACTGACGAACTATCACACTATCAATCGATTCTCCCGTCGATGGGAGCGCAAACTGCCTATAAAAAAGGTTCTTTGCATCGTACAGGGCATACAGGAATTCGCTCCCGTCGTTTGGTTCATTCAGGATCAACTCATCTTTAGGCACCTTTTGTAAAGCCTCCTTGGCGAACTCTTTTTCATCGCTCGTCAAGACATTGTCTGCATAGGCATTGTTTTGACACTCAATTTTTTGGGAGATGTTGCCAAATGCGGTCACGACAGTTCCGCAACCTTCAAATACAAAATTCGGCCCATATAAACACAGTACGAAAAGCACAATAAGAGTGCCACTGCTTAGCTTACCTCCAATTGCAATTTGACGATTGCCTTTGTTTTTTTCGGCAATCGAATCCAGAACAGCAAAAGCCCATTTAAGGCCAAGTAACGCCAAGGGAATAGATGCAACTGAGGCAATAGCTGCAAGCCTATAAGGATCAGTGTACCAAAACCCCGAAAGAACATGCTTTATCAGCCCCTCGGTCGATACAGAAGAGATATAGATGAGGCACGAAACAATATATGAAAAAGCCAGCCAAGCAGTCCTCCGAGACGACAAGGCCCTTAAACCACCAATGAAAACCAGCACCGCAAGCCAAGGTTGGGCAGCGCCAGCGTTAAACGAAAGCAAGGCACAGTCGACTATCGCTTGCCATTTCCCGACCGTCGCGGGCCAATTGAACTCAACTGTGTTTCTGATCATTGAAACAGGCAGGCTATATAGCCCAAACCAAATGACAGCCACTATAAATGCCAGCAACAAAAGGACGGAAAGGGACTTCCATCCTACATGGCCCTCTTTTGAACAAGCTGCGAAAAAACACTCACAAACAAAATAAGGAATTACAAAAATAAGTTCGGCAAAAATGCTATTTGGTTGAGAAAAAAGAAGGGCAACAGTGCACAGCAAAACCACGCCAAAACGAAGTAAACGTTCTTTCGCCTCGATTCCAAATGAAACAAACCGAAGCGACGCTATGAGTGCTGCAGGGAGCATAGACATTGATAACAAATTCGGATACAGCGGCCCAAACGTCAAGAACCCCCAAGGAAAAGGCGCTACCGATAGCGCTAATAGTGTACCGGCATAAAGAAGCTTCTTCTCTTTTCCAAACAAGCAATGCATCGCAAAACACACAGCCAAAGGAAAGATCAAAGCCGAAGAAACAAAATTCAGAGCGTTAACGGCGACTGTAATAGGTGCTGCTGTAGCAGTTACAGCCATTGCAACCAAACAATGCCATACTGCTGGATAAAAAGACGAATCCGATGCAAAGGGGGACGCTATTCCCTCTCCATATCCCGCCCGAAAAGAAGAATAAGTCCCACTATCGACAAACGTACGAACTACCGATAAATGGAATCCATTGTCGGATGCCTGGAAGAAGGAGTCGGCACCATCAAGGTTCCTCACGAAGAAGAACCCCACCACAGCAATTCCAACAACAGCATAGGCCGCAATCAGCAGAAGCTCATCTTTAGAAACAGTTGTCCCAACACTGTTTTCTCCCAAGCGTCTTGCGAGCACGCTAACAATAATAGAGACGGCTAGATAGGGAAGAAATAAAGAGGACCATGAACAGGGAATATTGAAGATTGGGTATATAACTGCAGCGACTGAATAAAAGAAAACACCAATTATAGGAGCAAACCCAACGCTTGCAATAAGGGACCGTTTAACTGAATAGACAATCAAAGCCCCTGGCAAAAACAAAAAAACAACTAGTACCGCCGCAGAAGAGAAAAACTCGGTCCACACAATATCCCCTAAATAAAACAGCAATTAAAATAACAGGAAGAGCAGAGACGGCAAACCAGTCCAGTGTTCAAACGAACCACAAGGAATAATTCTTAGCCGAAACGCCCGGTTACAACACCTGGGAAAGAATTTACGCCATTCTCTCTCTACCCACATACTCTACTAGCCTCCGCTCCCAATCAGGCGGATTGAAGCCAGCTGCTCGGATCTTGGAGAGGTCCATCGCCGAATGCTCAGGGCGAGGAGACACGGGACCCGCAACGCTGGCATAGTAATCAGCCGTAGTAACTGGCACTACCTTGTCGGCGTTCCCATTTGCAAGCTCGAACACACGCTTTGCAACCTGCGCCCAGCTTTTTGACTCACCCGAACCGGTAAGGTTATAAGTGCCGTACGGTGCAGGACTGCTGGGCTCGACGTCGCCTTCGCGGTAGCCGAGCAGCCAGAAGATACCCTTGGCCATATCGCGCGTAAAGGAAAGACGGCCCACCTGGTCGTCCACCACCGTCACCTGAGGAATCTCGCCGGCGGCAACGCGATCCGAAAGGCCCATCATCGTCTTCACGAAGTTATGGCCATCTCCGATCACCCAGCTGGAACGTGCGATATAGTGCCTAGGGCACCCACCGACGGCAAGATCGCCCGCTGCCTTCGACTGGCCGTACACGCCCATCGGGGCAAAGGGCTCGTCTTCTGGGTGGAGCTCGCGAGCACCGTCAAACACATAATCGGACGACACGTGAACCAGCGTGATGCCATGCTCTGCGCAAACGCGAGCCATGAGCGCAGGACCAGTCGCGTTTGCCCTCCAACAAGTCACGCGACCTTCGGGTGTTTCCGCTTTGTCGACAGCGGTGTACGCTCCGCAGTTGACGACCGTCCCATATAGGCTCCAGTCAATGCCCCGGTAAGCTGCAGGGTCGGAAAGGTCGAACGTATCGATGTCGCAATAGTCGAACCATCCGGCCAACCCCCGCTCTTCGGCCAACGCGCGCACCGCGCGGCCCAACTGGCCATTGCAGCCGGTAACCAACGTGCGCTTGGGCGTCATTGGCAGTGCGTCCTTCAGCATAGGGTGGGCCTTATCAGCTTCGGAAAGCTCGCACTGCTCAAGCGGGATAGGCCACTCAATGTTCAGGTCGGGATCTGCCAAGTTCACAAACGTGTAGGTCTTCTTTAGGTCGGCTGACCAATGGGCATTCACCAGATAGGTGTATGCCGTGCCGTCCTCCAGCGCCTGGAAGGAGTTGCCCACGCCTCGGGGCACGTAGATGGCCTTCGAGGGATCGATAACGCAGGTATACACCTGGCCGAAGCTCTTCCCGGGACGCAAATCCACCCAAGCGCCGAAGACGCTGCCGGTGGCCACGGAAATGTACTTGTCCCAAGGCTCAGCGTGGATGCCACGCGTTACGCCACGTTCGGCATTGAAGGAGATATTGTTCTGCACAGGCCCCAAGTCGGGCAGGCCGAGGTCAACCTGCTTCGCACGCTGCCAGTTTTCCTTGAACCATCCGCGGGAATCGCCGTGCACGGCCAGGTCGAACACCAGCATGCCGGGGATATTCGTGCGTTCTGCCCTCAACGGCTTCTCGAACTCAAAAGACATGTCCAACTCCCCCTACTGGCCCTGCGCCTTGTACTTTGCCTCGGTAGCCTCCTTGGCGGGACGCCACCACTGCTCATTTTTGCGATACCATTCAATGGTCGCGGCAAGCCCTTTGGCAAAGTCGGTATGCTTAGGCTCCCAGCCCAGCTCACGACGCAGCTTCGAGGAGTCAATGGCGTAGCGGCGGTCGTGGCCGGGACGGTCGCGCACCCAATCGAAATCGTCGGCGGCCTTGCCCATGCCCTCGAGGATGGCGTGCAAAACGTCGATATTGTTCTTTTCGCCGTCGGCGCCGATGAGGTACGTCTCGCCGTAGCGGCCCTTCGTCAAGATAGTCCATACGGCAGAAGAGTGATCCTCGGTATGGATCCAGTCGCGCACATTCAGGCCATCGCCGTACAGCTTTGGCTTGATGCCGCACAGGATGTTAGTGATCTGGCGGGGAATGAACTTCTCCACATGTTGGAAGGGGCCGTAGTTGTTTGAGCAGTTGGATATGGTGGTACGCAGACCATAGGTTCGCGTCCACGCACGCACCAGCATGTCGCTAGCTGCTTTGGTGGAGCTATACGGGGAGCTGGGCTTGTAGGGCGTTTCCTCGGTAAAACGGGCAGGATCGTCCAATGCAAGGTCGCCGTACACTTCGTCGGTGCTTACGTGGTGGTAGCGCACGTCGTGCTTGCGGCATGCCTCAAGAAGGCGGTAGGTGCCCTCGACGTTGGTGCGCAGGAACGGCTCGGGATCGGCGATGGAATTGTCGTTGTGGCTTTCGGCGGCATAATGCACGATAGCGTCGCAGCCAGGCACGATGCGCTCCAGCAGATCCACGTCGCAGATGTCACCCACTACCAGCTCTACCCTGTCGGCGGGCAGACCGGCAATGTTTTCACGGTTGCCGGCATAGGTGAGCTTATCCAGCACGGTAACATGCACATCTGGGTGGTTATTTACCACGTAGTGCACGAAGTTACTGCCGATGAACCCGCAGCCACCCGTAACGATGATGTTCTTGGGTTGGAAGTCCGCCATCCCCTAGTCCTCCTTCGTGGCAATCTTGCCCTCGGCCACGCGCTTCAGGTGCTGCCCGTAAACGCTCTTGCCGTAGCGGTCAGCGGCAGCCACAAGCTCTTCGCGGCCAATCCAGCCATTCTCGAAAGCAATTTCCTCGGGAACGCACACGGGCAAATCCTGGCTACGCTCAACAGCGCGCACAAATTCGCCCGCTTCATAGAGGCTTTCCATGGTGCCGGTGTCGAGCCATGCATAGCCGCGGCCCAGAGTGACAACGGAAAGGGTGCCGTCCTCTAGGTACATCTGGTTCAGCGTCGTAATTTCCAGCTCGCCACGGGCGGAGGGCTTAACCTGCTTGGCAAGCTCGCACACACGGGAGTCGTAGAAGTACAGGCCAGTAACTGCGTAGTTTGACTTGGGCTGCTCAGGCTTTTCCTCGATGGAAACAGCATTGTAGTCCGCATCAAATTCCACTACGCCGAAGCGTTCGGGGTCGTCTACGTGATAGCCGAACACAGTAGCGCCGCCATTTGTCTCAGCATCTTGAACCGCCTTGCGCAAGTGGCGACTAAGGCCGTTGCCGTAGAAGATGTTATCGCCCAAAACCAGTGCGCAAGGCTCGCCGGCAACAAATTCCTCGCCGATGATGAACGCCTGCGCCAAGCCATCAGGCGAAGGCTGTTCCGCGTAGGAAAGCGACACGCCAAATTGGGAGCCATCGCCCAGCAAACGCTGAAAATTGGGCAGGTCGGTAGGCGTAGAAATAATCAGAATGTCTTTGATGCCCGCCATCATCAGCACAGACAGCGGATAGTAGATCATTGGCTTGTCGTACACCGGCAGCAGCTGCTTACTGGTAACCGAAGTGAGGGGATACAGACGCGTGCCCGAACCGCCAGCCAGAATAATGCCTTTCATACAACTCCCGCCTAATTACCTGAAATGACTATTCTTCCTTTTGTTTATCATTGCTGTAGCGCTCAAATTTTTCGATCGCTAACTGCTGAGTTAGCTCACGTATCTTTGTATCCGCCTGGGAAATACGCATAGTGAGGCTGAAGCTTTGCACCAAAAGCACGAAAATAAAGAATAGGAATACGAAATTAACTGGTGCCATTGTCCCAACAAGATCAGACAGCAAATAAAAAATTTGAGGAAAAATGCTGACGACCAGAAGAAGAACCGCAAAACAGAACCAAAAAATAGAATCCTCAAGCTTTACCTTGGAAGTTCGAACCTTCTTCGCAATAAACCCAAGAAGCAATAGCGAAGCAAGGATAAGCGTGATACGTAACGCCGCTGTCATTTTGCAACACCACCTATGCGCTTACGAATAAGCTGCATAAACAGAATCGAGATAGCCATCCTGAGCATATATTTAGCCGACGTCCATGCGTTCAAGTAGCTTTCGCCGGCAAACCGTTCAGCCATTCTTACCGGAACCTCCACTACCTTAGCATCTGCTCTTTTTATCAAATATGAAACCGTATCGGGTTCAGGCCCGCAATTTAACCCACAAGCCATCAGTTCGATCATTCGCGCATTGAACGCTCTCATGCCGGAAGTAGGGTCTTTAATCGTTTTGCCCGTCGTAAGCCTAATTGCCCCTTGTATTAAATTGCTACCAAGCATTCTCATCGACCGGGGCTTAGATTCATTTATGAAGCGAGAGCCTATCGCAATGTCGAAATCGCGAATAGCATTTTCAAGCACAGGTATATATTCAGGTAGATGCTGGCCATCTGCGTCAAATTGAATTGCGCAATCATAGCCATGTCGATACGCGTATTTCATACCCGCCTGAAACGCACCCGCTAGACCTAAATTTGTCGGCAAATCCAAAAATGGATATTTGTTTTCACGGCAAATGCGAACCGTTCCGTCTTTCGATCCGTCATTAATGATTAGGTAATCGACCCCTGGAGCCTTTGCCTCAATCGAATCAATCGTCGCTTTTAGCGATTCTTCTTCGTTGAAAGCAGGGACAATCAGCAGTGTTTTCATCTGAATCGACATCTATCTTTCCCGCAAACTAATTAAACCTTTGCGCTCCCGAATACACTCTATTGATCATCTTCGCAATCGGTCTTGGCCAAAAACGTTCAAGCATCTCAAGGTCCTCAAGCGTTCTCGCGTTATCCGCGATGCATGCTGAAGTTTCAGACCCATCATGCACACGATGATACATCCTAACATGGGAATCGTACACAAAAGAACCGTCCAACCGAGAAAACCGCTCCCATGCGTCCCAATCCAGATTACTTCGGAACCCACTTTCAAACAACGGCATCTGAAGGTTGCTTACATCGTACGTGACCGATGGGCAGCAAATCGGATTACCGAAAGAAATAGGCAGACGCTTAACTAGCCCAGTAAACGTCAGCCTCTTTAAACGGTACGGAAGCATCATCCATTTTTTCGCATTTAAAAGAGGAGATCGCTCCACGCTTCTACCGTCTCTAATCTCGCCGTAATCAGAGAAATAAAGGAGGGGCTTTTTCATTCTATTGAGCATCGAGACTGCGTTGGAGGAATAGTCAGACAGATACACATCATCCTGATGGGCAATGGTTACATATCTCGTTGAAGTACAACCGATAGCAAAATTCCAATCGGCGGCAATCCCCGGTTCTCCACACCGCGAATACAGAGGAATTTGATATTTGCATGCAACCGACTCAATTAGAAGATTTGGAGTAGAAGTTGCAATCACAATCTCAGAGGAAGCACTTTGATTCACGAGGGACTTGACGCATTCCTCCAAATAGGGACTCTCCCCATATGCGCACACGACAAATGAATGGCTCATAACCGTCCTTTTCTTTTCCTTACTCCATAGAAAAAAATGCATAGAGAGCACAGACAGCAAATAACGTAGGAAAGAGATATCGAGAGGCTGACGCCATTCATTCCGAACAATTCCATCAACATAGGAGAGATGGCAGTGCAAAGAGCAACCGAAACAAATGAGGAAACAACTGCACCCTTTTGCATCCTAAGTACAACCAGCATATCAATCATAAAAATAGCAGCAGCTGTCATTCCAACGCAAACGACAACAAGAAATGACACTTCATAATATTGAGCGATATCGGCTCCGTAGATCAGGCCAAAGAAGAATTCACCGAACAATGCAAAAAAAGTAATGCACAGAACGACAAGAACCGAGAGACAAGCGAAGAAGCGAATAGAGATCAGAGAAATTTTTTTGTATTTTTTTTCCTTCCAGAACTCGGCAATCGGACCTAAGAACGGGTAATAAAGATAGCCTGCAAGAAGCTGAACAACCACAGATGGGGTAGCTATTGCTGCATAGATTCCCAAGTAATAACTACCGTAAATTGTTCCGTAATACTGCCGCGCATAAGTAACAACATATGTACAGAGCAGCATACTGAGAAGACCGGGAACACAGACAGCAAATAGAGCTTTGATTGGCTTTTTTCCGAAATCGAGTCCGAAGTTTTCAAGGCGTGACGATTTCCGATAATCAAAAACCACCACCACGGCAACCGTCGCAATGCTGATTAGCCAAATCGCCAAAGCAAGGTTGTTGGTCAGTTCGATGGTTATAGAAAAAATCAAAACCACTAGCACACCGCGTATCATCTGAGACTTTCCGACAATGTCAAGCCTGTTGTTACGCTGGTCTATACCATGAAATACATCAACGAAAGAATCGGCAATCTTGAAAGCAATATAGGCGACAACAACCTCAAGGCAATATGGCGCAACCGTCAATAAAGCATACCCAATAGAAATCAAGCAAGCAGCAAAGGAGGTCACGGCTCTAAAGGACACAAATTGCGAAGTAGAGAAGGAGCCTTCGACATCCGAAACCTGAATAGGCCGAAGATTAAACAGCGCTATTGTTGCCGTCAAATTGCCGATCGTCATCGCTATTGCTAGATTCCCAGACAGCTCTAAACTATCCCCTAGAACAACAACCAATACCGTTGTTAGCCAGTTTGCAACTGAGTATACAAGCGACCCCACGGCATTCCACGCAACACCATGAGCAAGAGAGAGCCCTTGATCCTTCATTCGGAAAGCACTTCATCCTAACCAGCATCACGACTGCAAAACAAAATAGCAAAAAAGCAATAGCAGTCCGCAAGAACAAATCATTTTATTTCGCCCTAGACTTCAGTTTTAAAAACGATGGTATAAGGCAATCGATGACCTTATATCTTAAAGAAGGAAAATGCTTTGTAGCTGCATTAAAGAGTCTCCATAAGATAAAATACATCTCCCAGCCCGCTTCAAGGGCAGTGTCCGCAAAAGGGGTCATCGATAGATACTTCGAATACTCCAGCCTGTACGCATGCGTGTTCCCCTTGCGCCACGGCCGTTCCTCTCCCAGATAATGCACGATTACGGGATCTTCCCTTGCGTCCATATATTCTTTTTCACTTGAAAATTGCGGCATCAAGCGATGCAAAAACGAATAAGGATAATAAGAGAAAACATTCGATGCATTATATTTGGGCGGGATCGCATCTATCTCCTCAGACAGAACAACATTAATAGCATCCTGGTCGTTTGCGAATAAGTAACTACCGTTTTTTGCGCAATAATCAAGTATTCTTGTCTCCACATCGTTTTCGCGCCACTTCTTCAAATCCACCAGAAGCACTCCGGCGTTAAAATAAGGTAATTGTTCAATGCCAAGTTCTTTCCTCCTCGGCCTTGAAGCAGTCGGCTCCATAGCCATAGAAAGAACACCTTCGGCGGGATTGCTATCCCATAGATTAAGCAGAGATCCTCTAACGATTGTGTCGCCATCGAGATACAGTACCTTGTCGATATCCTGAGGCAAAAGCCTTGCAATAAGCAGCCTTGCCATAACAATCCCATTCCATGCTCCCGTATCAACGCCAAAACCGGCAGCAACCACGGAGCCGTCAATGTCGATAAAGTGGATATGCCTCCCATATCCGGCAACGAACCGCGAAAGGATCTCCTTGTTATCACTTGCGATGCCGTCGCCGAATACATAAAAATCAACGTGGTTAGCATCTTTATTGTTCTCGCATATTGAACAGATTCCTGCAGCTAGTTGAGGTATGAAATTGTTGTTTACGGTATACAGAATGTTCACTTCTTGCCATCCAAACACTATGAGCCAAAAGTCCATTCAGACTTATCGGGAAAGACAATCTTTTTCGGTAAATGCGTATGCCTTTCCTCAATGGGGGGTAGGGCAGTCCAATCACCATACATTAACTCAAGGTATCTCTCCGCATTGCAGGGACCAGGAAACTTCAAACCCTCAAATTCCAACTCACAGACAGGAAACAATACCTCTTCCCCTATTGGAGGGGCATATCCAGCAAAAGGAAGACACTCCAACACGCCCGAGCCCTCAGTCCCCCTCTGCGCCTCGAAATCGAAACGCTTCTGAATTCTTTGAGGGGTAACGAATGGCTTTACCAAAAAATGCCCAATGCGACATAGTAATTTCTCTAACTTACCTATTAAGCCTATATGGGGAACTTCAACATTGCCTAAATAGTACATATACATTAGTTTTTGGAGGTTCGCACATCTGCGTTCCTGCTTGGTGCGGCGTTCTGGATCATTGTGTAGATAATCATAAGGAAATATATCAATATATATGCCCTGCGAGCCTCCTGCCTCTTCGGTTGTCTGAGCGGCAAAAACCGTCTCGTCCTTGTACATTTTCGCGAATAAAGACGTGTATCCATCATCTTCGGATGTATGGATAGAATAACCCTCCGGAAAGCCATCTTTAGACAAAGCAAGAAGACGCTCGTAGTCCTTTCGCGGAAGCCCAACATCGATATCGTCATCCCAAGGAATAAAGCCCTGATGCCTCATCGCTCCCAAACATGTCCCAGAATCGATAAACCAGGTTATATTATTTTCATTACACCATTTTTTAAATACTAAAAGAATTTCCAGTTCTGTGGCCTGAAGTTTTTTCAAGGCAGCCTGCTGCGACATCGACATATTTTCATCTCCTTGGCTGATACCCAGTTTATGCATGTTTCGCCAAAATCCATTAATCCAATTTTACTGATTTACATTTAGGTATCTACCTCAGAGGCGCGGCATCGACATCGGCAAGCTCTAATTCCTCGGCCTTTCCACGACTAGCAAATTAGCAAAAGATTGCACAAACGCCGCCGAAAGGAGGATACGGACAATTTCCTAGCCCGACCACAAAGCACAGCCCAAGCTCCCGCGGTACTCGTTCGGTCCCATCCAGCCCAAGGGCTCCTTGATCCGCCCGACCAGTCCCGATGGCTGATGAACCCCTCATCCGCCGCGTTGTCGGAACTGCATGAACCTGAAATCAGATTCATAGGGGACAAGGCCCCATACGCAGCGTAGACGCCCAGCACGCCAGATCCGTTCGCCGCAGAGTCCAACGGGCTCGCATCAACACTCAAAAACCGATTTCGGCCGATCATAACCGTGTTGGCAAAACCATAGGAATACTGCTCCGTCTATGACAAGAGCCCACAACGCCACTGGACTACGCGCAAGGCTATTCGAACTCGGCGTCTATTCTGGTTTGGTTGATACGGTCGGGAAGCGAATTGCGATATACCCAGACTACCAGGGTGCATGGTCACCACTAATTGAAGCCCGATGCGTTTTCAGGACGCCGGCAACACCTACAATAAAAGGCCCTTATTCAAAAACAAGCTTTTACGAAGCCTTCTTTAAGCACCAATAGCAAAACTTGTTGGTACGCTCTGATTCCGGGCGAGCGCTTCTTCCATGCAATTCTTGCTTCAGAAAGTGAGCTTGGGAATAATCTCTCGCATGGCCGCATTCGCCTTCCTGCTGGAAATGCCCAATGAATTTATAACAATGCTAATAAAGGGGCTGGGGTTGCCATTTGATAAACGCTTATTCCTCTGGAGGGAAGAAAGAAAACGTAACAATCAGTTAGTGTTCAATAATTAAATTATCTTTACTAAAATGAACAGAGGCATTATGATTCTTCCGTGAAACGAAAGGAATCATAATGCCTCTATCTCGAAATGCTTTCTCGGTTATTTCTTCTCTCCTCGGTAGCGGATGCTCAAGTCAACGCCAAATCGCTGACGCATCAGGGTTATCGCTTGGTCTTGTTAACGAAACATACAAAAGCTTGTTTGAGCTGGGGTACGTGGAGGACTATGCAGTTACTGATTCGGGTATGGAAGCGCTTCTTCCGTATAAAGTAGATAATGCAATCATCCTTGCGGCCGGTCTCTCAACCAGGCTTGCGCCTATTTCCTACGATCGCCCGAAAGGGACGTTGCGCGTCCGCGGGGAAGTGCTAATCGAGCGTCAAATCAGGCAGCTGAAAGAAGCCGGAATCAACGACATTGTAATGGTCGTCGGGTACAAGAAGGAAGAGTACTTCTATCTTGAGGACAAGTTTGGCGTAACGCTCGTCTCGAGCCCTGAGTATATGGAGAGGAATAATCATTCCTCAATCTGGGCGGCAAGGGAGTATTTAGGGAATTCGTATGTTTGCGTTTCCGATTGCTACTTTGCGGATAATCCGTTCCGTCGGTATGAATACGATTCCTATAACGATGCTATATGGTCGGATGAGACGCCAGACAAGTACTTTCTTGACGTAAAGGGAAAGAATAACAGGATTCTATCTGCTTCTTTGGGCGGGTCAAACGGCTGGACCATGGTTGGCCACGCGTATTGGGACTCAGATTTTTCTTCTCGCTTTTTGGCGATTCTTCAGAGTGAGTACTTTCGCCAAGAGACAAAGGAAAAGCTGTGGGATGAAGTATTCTTTGCGCATACTCAGGAGCTCTGCATGTGCGCACGCTTTCTTCCGAAAGGCTCCGTCTTCGAATTCGATTCGTTGGACGAAATCCGCAATTTCGATCCTGAATTTATCTGCAATGTTAGCTCGGATGCATTGGATAACATTTGCGCTACGCTTTCTTGCGAAAGAAGCCAAATTGAATCGGTTGACCCAATCAAACAGGGCTTAACAAACCTTTCTTTTTTCTTCTCCGTTAATGGGGAAGGGTATGTTTATCGCCACCCAGGACCCGGGACGAACAAACTAATCAATAGAAAGGCCGAGGCCTTTGCTCTCAAGAAGGCTTTCGATCTCGGTCTCGATAATACATTCGTGCATATCGATCCCGAAGAGGGATGGAAGATTTCTAGGTTTGTGCCCAACTGCCATGAGCTTGATTACGGGAATCGCAAGCAAGTGAAAAGCGCCCTGCAAATGGCTCGCCGGCTTCATCAAAGCGGAGCCGTATCGCCGTATTCTTTCGATGCATACCTAGAATCGAAGAAAATTGTGCATTTGCTTGAAGAGAATGGTTGGAACTTCCCTCCCGATTTCGAAGACCTTTCATCGGCAATGGATCGCCTTGTTGGCCCTATGAGGGCAGGAGCGGGGAATCCCGTGCTTTGCCATAACGATTTTTATGCGCCGAACTTCCTTGTAAACAGTGTCCAGATATCCCTTATCGACTGGGAATACGCTGCTATGGGTGATTACGGTAATGACTTCGGCAATTTTGTTGCTCAGAGTAATCACTATTCTGTTCGCGAAGCCCTTGATTTGATGCCACTTTATTTTGGATTTGAGCCAAGCGAGTCACAGCGTTTTCATTTGCTTGCCTGCACCGCGATGATTGGCTGGTATTGGTATGTTTGGGCAATGTTCAAGGAGCTCAGCGGCGCTCCAGCGGGTGAGTGGCTTTATGTTTGGTATCGTTCCGCAAAGGAATTCTCCTCGTATTCCCTGAGCCTTTTGGACGATGCGGTGAAGTCCCTGCCTGAACTTCGCGAAGACGAATTCAACGCACTCGTTCAGCTTGAGCGAAACCTTGGCGATGCAAACTGCGATTCCGAAGTTGAAGACATCAACAAAGAAACCTTGCTATCCTTGACTGACAAAAAAATGGTTTCGGATAAGGGAATTACACCGCGTGGAATTGCGGCTCTGGAGCCATATCGAGTTCAGCGAGCCGTGCTGCTTGCCGCCGGTTTTGGAAGTCGGTTGCTCCCGGTTACCGTAAACACCCCAAAGCCGCTTGCTCGCGTGAACGGCGTCCGAATAATTGATAGGCTCATAGATGCCGTTATTTCTGCTGGTATCGATGAAATATATGTTGTTCGAGGCTACCTTGCAGAAGAATTCGACCAGCTGCTTGCGAAGTATCCAAATATTCGCTTCATAGAGAATCCTTTGTATGGTTCAACAAACAATATTAGTTCCGCTGTGGCATCTTGCCACTTGTTTGAGAATGCCTATGTGTTTGAGAGCGATTTGTTGTTGACGAATCCGCGGCTAATAACGAAGTACCAGTATCGTTCTAATTACCTTGGCATAGCCGTTAACAAAACGGATGACTGGTTTTTTGACGCTGATGAGGACAAGGTAATTACCAATCTCGCAAAGGGGAAACCTTCCTCTTGTTGGCAAATGGTCGGCGTTTCTTACTGGACCAAAGAAGACGGAGAAAAGCTCGCAAGTGATATCCCTGCTATTTTTGGGCAGCAAGACGGCAAGCAGATTTTTTGGGACGATGTTGCCTTGATTCGAAAACGAAATGATTATTGCGTACATGTGCGTCCATGCCGCGAAGAAGACATCATCGAAATTGACGATTTTGAGGACCTTCAGCGAATTGATCCTTCGTATATTGTAAAGAAAAAGGGCCAATAACGCAGAGAGCGGAAGAAAGGTTGAAATGGAAGCTAAGAAGCAGTCGGAAGAATACTTCGAAAAACGGTCCCTCAAGAAAGGCGCAGTCGGTTGGCCTTTGCTGCTTGGACTGGGTGTCGCGTATGTGATTTCGGGAGACTTCTCAGGATGGAACTATGGCATCGAGTATGGAGGTTGGCTCGGGCTTGCTATTGCTTTTGCTCTTATGGGGCTTATGTACGTTTGTACGGTTCTTGGAGAAGCAGAGCTTTCTTCTGTTCTCCCAACAGCTGGTGCTGGTTTTGCTTTTTCCCGTTGCGCCCTTGGGCGCTTCGGCGGTTTCGTAACAGGGCTCGCAATCTCGGTTGAGTATATTTGCGCGCCTGCTGCAATTTCGACGTTTATTGCAAATTACTTTCTTGCGCTTGGTCTGCTTCCCGAGGACTTTCCAACAATTGCCGTCGTTGCTGTTGTGTTCATTGCCTTTATTGCGATTCATATTCTTGGCGTCGGTGAGGCTCTCAAGCTCATGCTTGTTGTCACTTTGGTTGGAGTGGTTGCCCTCCTTACTTTTGCTATTGGCGTTGTGCCCTCGTTTGATCCTTCGAATCTTTTCGACATCGCTCCGGACGCCGGAGGCACAGCCCTCCTCCCTCACGGTCTTGCGGGCTTGATGGCTGCGCTTCCATTTGGCATTTGGTTCTTTCTGGGCATAGAAGGCGTTCCTCTAGCTGCTAAAGACCCGAGAAAAGATATTCCGCGCGCAAACATTGGAGCGATGCTTGTTCTGATATTCACTGGTTTGCTCGTACTTATATTTGCTGCTGGTGTAACGGGCGCAAGTGTTATGGGCGGCTCCTCGGCTCCTCTCGTCGATGCTTTGAATTCGGTTGGAAACGGGTCGTTTGCTTTGTTTGTAAACGTAGCTGGCTTGTTTGGTCTTGTCGCTTCGTTCTTTTCCCTGATTTATGCGGGGTCAAGAGAAGTATTTGCTCTATCTCGTGCTGGATATCTGCCCACATTTCTTTCTCTGACTGGCGGAAGGAAAACGCCGGGAATGGCACTTTTGCTTCAGGGCATCATTGGCTTCTTGCTGGTAGTCCTCGTCCAGGACGGTGATCTTCTGCTGAATATGGCTGTTCTTGGTGCATGCATAAGCTATGCGATGGTCAATCTGTCTCATATTGTTTTGCGTCTTCAGCGTCCAAATATGGAACGTCCGTATAGGACCCCTGGCGGTAAGGCCACAACAGGTGTTGGTCTCACTCTCTCTTGTGTTGCGATTGCCTCGACATTCTTCGTGGATACGAGTGCCACATTTGCAGTTGTTGTTGTTTTGGTCCTTGGCGTTGTTTATTTCTCTATATATGCAAAAAAGCACTTGGTTGGAAATTCTCCAGAAGAAGAGTTTGACAAGCTTAGAAGCGCCGATGGAGAGCTAAAGTAAGGGAGCTATCTTTAATAGACGACAAAGTGGTAGTGCCAAAAATGTCAATGTGATCTGTGTCAAGTTTTCAAACATGGAGGATGAGGAACTAGACGGCAATGGGAAGCGACTCCGATTCAGGCTTCGCGTGCTCGAAGAACGGCTACATGGCATACGCGGGCACCTTGTAACCGATGGTCGAGGGGGCCTTCTCCGGTTGCAGTCGGCCTTGATGAGCTCGATGACGGCATGATTGGCGGCCCTGGTAGCGAAGCTTGCCCTGTAGTGCATCTCGTTCTTCAACGTGGCGAAGAGCGACTCAGCCATGGTGCTGCCGTGGCAGTTGCCGGTACGGCTGCACGACAGGCACACGGTCGTTTGGCGCGCGCCCACTCAGCGAGCGTCCTGTGGCGTATTGGGAGCTCCTATCGCTGTGGAAAATGGCGTTTCCGGCCACGTACCTGTGCGGCATCGCCGACTCCAGCGCCGTCGCCGCGATGTCGGTGGTCATGCGGTCGGAGAGCAACCGCTAACCACCATGCGCGTGCACAGGTCGACCACGGTGACTAGGAAGAGCCAACCCTCCCTAGTACGAAGGTATGTGATGTCGCCAACCAGCTTGTAGGTGAAAACTGAGCTCGTGAAGTCGCGGCGCGCCAGATCGGGGCGATGGGTGGCCGAATTTAGCATCCTATCGAAGAATTAAGGGCTGGCGAAACCATAGGAACGCCCCTCCCCCTAAAAACGAAAACCCAAAGGATTAGCTCCAATAATTCTTGTTCGATAACGCCGTTCGGCGACAAATATCTTCGATTAATCGGAGCAACCAAAACCCGAGCAATAAAGAATCATTCGTCCCAACAAATCCATCGATAGCCTTGGAACTGTAGTCGTTTGTCGGCACAAATGTTACGCAGAGTTATAGAAGGATGCTTCTTTAACTCTGCCAATCCATGCCTTACATCAAGTTATCACCTGCAGTAAATCTCATATCCATAAAAATCGATTTTGATCTGTCTCCGCGGATTGCCAAAAACATCATGTTAATGCCTAATATCGCGACAAATCTAGCTTTCACTTTTATCAGCATGCTTCGCAACCAACCGAGAACCTCGACGATGAAGCCTACCACCGCCACAAACCACCGCTTCAACTCGCCGATACAATCCAACCCATCCAGCAATGCCAAGCACCACAAAGAAAGGCGCGTATAGGAATAGATACCTCGCACGACACTCAAATATCATCAAGAATATCGCCAAGGCAACTAACGCAAGATAGGCCGTCAGTTCTCCCTTCTCGGTTTTCTTTCGTAAAAAACCGAGCACCATACCGCAAAGAACCATCAGCCACATCGTCTGGTTCATACCTTGGAAAACTTTTGCATTTGCCGTTCCATCATCTACACAAGAGAAGGAACCAACCCCGTAATAAGAAGCAATGCGTCCGCCATCACCATGTAAGGCAATCCAAAAATGCCCCTCGTCACCCCAAGCAAAGGTTCCATCCGCAAAATTACACAACGTCTTTTCCAGCGATAATTCAACCAAGCCCAGAGGGCCCATTTCCGCTATTCGGCTCCCCCACTCCTGAATGTTCATGGCTTGTCGACTTGCCTTATCGGGGCATAACCGCGATGCAACAACATCGTCCTCAGAATAAACACCTTTTGTTTGAGCGTTTGCGCCCATCATCAAAAAATGAGTCATCGAGTAAGCTCTCTCGGGATCCAACTCGGGTCCTAGATTCTTAACAGCAGCAGTTGCGCCAAAAGCTATAGCAAGTCCGAGAACAAACGGCAACAATGTAGCGAATGCAGGATTCGCACTCAGTCTTTTTCTTTCAGCATCCCTGCGAATGATGCCCAGGCACAACTCAACAAACAGCAGCGCGAACAAGACAAAGATCGCCGTTGGCTTTATTGAATAGCCCACAAAAGAGAAGAAGGCTATCAACGCCCATTTGACTCTTCTATTGTCCAAGCAGCAATAGCAAAACAGGACAACGGAAGGGCACAAGATGCCATATGAATCCGAATAAGGCACTAAAAACCACGGAGAAAAACCTACAAAACAGAAAGAAACAGCAAGCGTTGCATATCCAGCCGCATATCCAAATATTAATCTTGCAGCCTGAGAAGAAAACCATAATGCCAGAGTCACGCAAAGGCAGCCGCCAAGCACAAGGCTGAGATATCCAGACTGAAGCCCAAATAACGACCCTACATAAGCAACAATGCGAAACAGGCCATAAAGAAATACTTGGTTAGGATACCGAGAAAGATAGGGCGTCATGGCATCAGGGGAATCGACCCTTACCATTGCGCCCACGTCCCATCCAGTTTCAAACCACGTTGAGCGCACAATATAACACTGGGCTAGCAGCAAAATAATCGAGCATACCGACGTCAGTAAGACAAAAGTTGATTTTTTCGCAAGCAGCTTTCTGGCGCCAGCAAACTTCCCACGCAGCAAAAAAGCCATAAGAAGAACGGCCGCAACACCAACTATCCCAACAATAAATAATAGCCACTGCCTATCTGCCGTATACGAATGCTTGCAGGCATAATCAACTGGACCCGAAAAAAACAGTACTACGAGAAGGATGATTCCAAAAAAAACCGCGGCAATATTTCTTATAATTTTGGGTGCCTCTGTCTCTTTTGGTATTTGACCGAAAGTTCGCGTCGTCACGCTATTCCTTCCAAGTGCGCTCCGCCACAATAAAACGCGGCCTATGCTTCGATTCAAGGTACAGCTTCCCGATGTACTCGCCAATCACACCAAGGGCAAGAAGCTGCAATCCGCCAAGCAAGCAAATCATACAAACCAAGCTCGACCAACCGGCAACCGTTGCGCCCATGCAGGCAGAAACAACCGCCCAAAGAACGCCAACAAGTCCAACAAAGCTAAACACAATGCCAATCGCTGCTATAAGATGAATAGGCTTAACAGATAGACTGGTTATTCCGTCAAAAGCCAGATGGATCATCTTGCTTAGAGGGTAATGGCTTTCACCTGCTATGCGCTCTTCCCTGCTATACTCCACGGTACTGCTAGGGTAGCCAACCAAGGGCACCATGCCACGGAGGAACAAGTTAACTTCATTGAATTGAGCCAAGCCATCGAGAGCTCGTGCGCTCATCAAACGATAATCGGCATGGTTGAATACGGCCTCTACGCCCATGAGATTCAACACTTTATAAAACCCTTCGGCAGTAAATCGCTTAAACGCGGTATCCGTGTCTCGCGAGCTGCGCACGCCATACACCACGTCAAAACCATCGTTGAATTTCAGAACCATATCGTGGATCTTTGAAATATCGTCTTGCCCATCACAATCTATAGACACCGAAATATCGCATTTGCTGCGGCATTCCATCAGTCCGGCAAGTAGTGCATTCTGATGTCCACGATTTCTACTGAGGGAAACGCCCTCGAAAATTGGTTCTCTTGCCAATTCCTGAATTATCTCCCAGGTTTTATCGCTCGATCCGTCGTTGATAAACAGGATCCTGCTCCCTTTAGCAACAAGACCATCACTTATCAGGCTTGCAACAGCCTCCTTGAACATAGGAGCCGTTATAGGAAGTACATCTTCTTCGTTATAGCAGGGAATCACGAGCCAAAGCGTGGGCAAACTATCAGCCAAAGCTGATTTTTCTTCCATCAAAAAGCACCCTAACAAGTAATCAATGCCAATGCCTATCACGGGAAACCAAGCGAATCCCGAAAGCCATTTTTGCAACAACCATCAAAATCGCTCAGGCCCGACAACCGAGCCTGAACACTAATTCATTAATTATAGATAACCACAGTTGTACCAGCGTAGATATTGCTATAAATCCACTGTGCACTCGGATACGACATCCTTAAGCATCCATGGGAAAGGCTGTTGCCGAGCTCCGCGTCAGAATTCAAAATGGTGTGGAAGAAATAACCGTTCCAAATTTGCGTACACCATTTCGCACGGCTGTCGGTGCTCAATGACATCCTCTTACCACCAGTTGTTCTGTAGTATCCGGTTATTGTTGGAGTGCTAGGAGCACCGGTCACGCAGCTCCACCAATATTGAAGAGTCCAGTTGTTGGCAGACCCACGAAATACGCCAACACGGTGGGTAGAGCGGTCAACGCCAATAAGCCACTGAGTACCGCTTCCATATCCCCAGATTTTATTTTGCATTGCCTGCCTGTCAGAAGGCATCGGCGGCGTATAGACAGTTTGTTCCAAACAGAAGCGCTGGTTTGCCGCACCAGTCTTTTTTTCAACACGAATACTTGCGCCGTCAGAGGGCGAAGGGGATCCAACAGCAAGCACAACATCTCTGTTCTGAGCGGACTCGAAAACAAAACCGCCTTCTTTGTCATAAGCGACATACCATTTCTGGTTCAACCCATTGTGCCAAGAATACTGAGCGACCCGTGTGCCGTCGCTCACCGTTCCCCCGCTAACATCCAGCACCTTGCCATTAGCGGCATTACTAATGCGATACGTGCCATCTCCGTTACCACTTAGATTCCATTTTTGGTTTCCGCCATTGTTTGACGTCCATGTGGTAACAGTTGCCCCATCCTGCGTTGAAGCGTTATTTAGATCTACGACCTGTCCATAGTTCGCACCGGAGTGAAATACGTACGTTGCCGTTTTCACTAATTCTGTTGGCTCGAAAATAAACTTTTGAGCAGTGGAGTTATTCCTCTCGTAAACCTGAACATTCGTACCGTTTGAGTTGCTGCCTCCTTTAACGTCAAGCACCTTTCCTGTAGCAATGTTCTGGAGAACAACCGCCCCAGCATCAATATCAACCGGCGTCCACATCTGCTCCCCGGATCCATCGCTGAAAGAAGATTGGACCACATTGCTTCCCGATACGGACAGGTATTTACCCGAGCAGAGAGATTCAAATGTATAAGTATTCTCCATCCCGGAAACAAGCTTGACTTTCCATTTCTGGTTCAGATTCGAATTGGAGCTGTAAATAAGAGCATTTGCGCCATCAGCCCTTGACGCATTATCGATATCGACTACTTTGCCTTGATCTTTTCCATATGCAATTTTAAATACTCCCTCTTTAAGAAGGTCGGTCCTCTTGGTCAAGAAAAAAGAAATATTCTCGCCTGCTCCCCCGTCTCTACCAGAAAGAGAAACGTTCGAATCAACTTCAGCAGAACCAAGCATTAAACCATTAGCCGCGCACGCAAACGAGTACGAGCCATCCTGGTTCTTCGTAATTTTCCATTTTTGACTCATCGAGTCTGAAATGGCTCTTTGCTGAGCAGGTACGCCCGGAATAACGCTACCGTCTTTGAGCTCAAGAGCCTTTCCTGAAGATGCAGATATCAACCTGTAAAAGCCATTTTGGTATTCCAACTTGAAGAGCTGATTGAGGTTCGAATTCTTGTTGTAGAGAAGAGATTTAGCGCCATTGTCAGAAGAGGCATTGAAAATATCAACGCATAGAGAAGAATCGGCGACAGGCGAAATCTCGTACCATCCTTCAAACCCAAAATCTTCCGATTCGGATACCGGGGCGATATTGGTCGAGACCAGGCTGAAGCGCTGGTTGGCGCCGCCGTTGTAGCGGTACATCTCGGCCTTGGTGCAGTTGGATGCGCCGCCCCCGGCCAGGTCGATGCAGTAGGACGGGTCGATGGCCGAGCGGATGCTCAGGCCGGAGCCCTCACGCTGCACGATCCACCTCTGGTTGAGCGCCCCGGTCGAGTCGTACTGGAGGACCGCCGCTCCGTTGGATACGTTGCGGTTGTCGTTGTCGAGGACCTTGCCCGACCCGACGCAGGTCACCTTGTAGAACCCGGTGTCGTCGTCCCTCTCGAAGCGGAATATCTGGTTGTCGGCCATGTGGGACTCGTACACCTCGAGGCGGGCGCAGTTCGCGGTGGAGGCGCCGGCGATGTCGAGCACCTGCATGGGGTCGACCTGAGAGGACACGACGTACTCCCCGTCGGACACCACGCGCTCGAGCGCGGCGGGCTCCAGGGAGAACACCTGGCCCCGCCCGTCGGCGACGGTCGAGGCGAAAGCGTTCGACCCGGGGCCGGCGGAGGCGCCGAGGGTCAGCGCCAGCCCGTTGGCCTTGCAGACCAGGCGGTAGCCGCCCTCGCAGCGCTGGACCGCCCAGCGCTGGTTGTCCGAGGCGTAGTCGGACCATTGGAGAATGTTCGTGCCGGGCACTATGTTGCCGTGGTCGACGTCGAGGACCTTCCCGCTGTTGAGGTTGCGCACCTCGTAGAAGCCGTCCTCCTTCAGGGTGAAGCGGAACTTCTGCGAGGCCAGGCCAGCCGAGGCCGTCGCCTGCACGTTGCCGCCGTCGCCGGTCGCGGAGCCGGACACGCCAAGGGCGACCGAGCCGTCGGAGCCCAGCGACACCGAGTAGACCCCGTCGTCGACCGTGCGGCCGCCCTCGACCTCGGGCGCGACGGTCGAGACCAGGCTGAAGCGCTGGTTGGCGCCGCCGTTCACCTTATACAGGCAAACACTCACTCCTTCGTAAAATGAGCCACCGGTCACATCAAGACAATAGTCGGTATTAATTGCGGGTTTAACAACAAGAGCACCACCGCTCTCGGCAATTTGCCATAGCAGCGTCTTGTCATCTACCGAATACTCCTTCTGAACAACAGCTTGGCTGTATCGCCCACTCGAGCCGACCAAGCCCAAATAGCGAGAGCTCTGCATGTTTTTGATTCTTACGTACCCACTACCGCTATCGCGCTCAAGCACAAACTTTTGTTCTTCGCCCATAGTTGAAGAGCAGATTTTCAGCGAAGTTTCGGATGCCGAACCATTAGAGCCGACCTGGAGAACGCCCATTCCATCCAGCTCCGATTTAAACAAATACTGCCCATCCGAAACCGAATTCGGTGCTTTATTAATTGAGACGAAATTATCTTCTATTGGATAGATATTCGACTGAATGTAACGAAGACAGTCAGCTTTTTCGCTCTTGTACCGATTCTGCCAACCGGTCCAGTAGACGGATTGCTTGGGATAGCGCTTCGCAACGTTATTGACGACATAGTCGCAGAGGGTAGTTACAAAAGCTTCGTCCGACATAGAGTCATTGATGCCAGAATTCTTGAAGAACCAATTTGCACCATAGTAATTGCCATTGTTGATATACGAGGCACCGCCTCCCGCGCCAAACAAGTTGACCATGCCCCAGCAAAGGCCCTTAATGCAATCGGGGCGGTTGTCCAGGTTGATTCCAAATGCTTTAAGGCAACCACGAGCACCTAACGACCCGTTGTAGGAATCAATGTATGCCCAGCCATTCTGAAGGTTGGAAAACTCGGTGGGGTTCGCCTTGTATGCAGCATGCCACGCGGTATTGAGGTCGTTGCCCAATTGGGTGAATGCGCCGTTGGAGCGAGTTGCGCCCGTCACATCCCATCCGTAGCGATCGCCAATAACCTTTAAAGCGCTGTAGGTTGAAGGGTTGTAGTTATACGCAGCTTTCAGGAAGCTACCCAGGCCATACCTGTTGTCAAACTGAAAATAGCCCATGGCATGATAGCCATCGCCCGAGCTAAGGCCTTGGTCATAATTGCAGCTGCTTTCATATTTGCAGAAATACAGCATTTCAGAGCTGAAGCTCATTGGCTGAAGGCTGGAGCCGTTAGCGTATGCTTCGATTTCGTTGGTATCGGGCGGATAAACATCCGCAATGTCGGAAGGATCATCAAGGCCATCAACCCAAATCGCCAGCTTGCCATCACTATAGTCAGGGGCAGACAATTCCTGCTCGTTGGCGAATTCATCATCGACACCAAATCCAGCATCTTCCCCGCCAGAGACAGAACCACTGGAATCCATTCCGCCTTCGGAATCGCCTGGATCCGGCTTTGAAGCAACCCCGCCATCCGCGAATTCGGACTCATTGGAAGTCGATGCATCGGAGCTAGACTCGGTTGAATTCGAGCTTGAATCCGAAGGGTCCGCAAATGCTGAATAAGGAAGAAGACCCATAACTAGAGTGAAGGAGAAAAATACGCTTAGCAGCTTTTTTCCGACAGCCATACGAATTGCCTTTCGTTAAACACACGTTTTTTTAACATCATACAGAAGATTCACACAAGATCGGACTCGGAGCGTCGAGCAAAACAATATTTAAGCCAGTCGCCAAATGAGTGGCAGTAGCAAGTATTGTTCAAGGAAATCGTTTCCAATGTAAAATGGCAAAAAAGCAAAAGTATGAATTTGAGGTCATATGTCTCTTATCAACAAATTCAAAAGCCTTCTGCCTATCTCCTCCCGCTCTTTTCATGCGGCAGAAAAGCACTTTGTGACGCAAAATGATCTAGTCAGAGATGAACTATTCGATATTAAATCAAAGCAAGATGAGCTCTTTCGCCGCATCGAGCAAGCGGACAACGGGATCAATGAAAACCTTAATGCAAAATACGACGCTATTGACGCTTCCCTAAGGACCGAAGCGGAGCGCAACAAACTGCGCATGGAAGCACTGATGAAAAAAGCTTATCCGGAAGACTCTCCTGCTGAAATTCGCCGTAGAATTTTCTCTCTGATGCCTGAAGCCGAAGGCGATGCTCGCATCATGCAAAAGGCAAATGCAAAATTGATGTTCGAGCTTGATTCCATCTGCCAAAAGGCCGGCTTGCCGTACTGGACAGCCTATGGCTCTCTGGTTGGCACACTTTCGCGAAATGGCTTTATCCCCTGGGATGACGACATCGATATTTGCATGATGAGGGAAGATGTTGAAAAGCTTCAGTCCCTATGCAATTCAGACCCCAATTACCAGCTAACGCTCGTTTATGACGGCTATGTTTTTTGCAGGCAGCTTAGATTCAGCAGCCGCAATGAAAACATCCCTTGCTTTATCGATGTTTCGATATGGGACTGGGCGCCGTCGTCGAGCAAGGAAAATGATGACCAATACAGAAACCTTCGCCTTGAGCTGATGACTACCTTCGGCGAAAAAATGGAATCACTTCCCTATTGGAAGGAAAGAGGCCTTTTGTACTCTGCAGAGAGCGGCGAAGTGGCCCAAGGAATATCCATCAGCAGGAAAGATCAAAACGACAGCTTGGCATACCTCGAAATCGAAGCCATCGAGGGACTGTTCCAGGAATGCCGCAACATGGCATATGAAAAAGGAATCCTGTGCGACAAGGCGAATGCTACCGCTGTTGCTTACGGCATAGACAACATCTATGACGCACCTTGGCGAAGGACCTTATGGCCCTTGTCCATGATGCTTCCTGCGAAGCCGCACCTATTCGAGAATGGCAGCATCAATGTCCCGAACGACGCAATAGCCGTAGCCGACGAGTGTTACCCTGGCTGGCCGTATCTTCCAAACGACATTCTGGGCCACAGCCATTTCACCGAAAACGCCTTCAGCGATCCAGCTGTACGCGATGCGCTAAAGGCGTTTATCTCGAACTAGCGACTACCCAAACAAGCTTTCGCAAGAAGCGCCTTGTCCAAACCATTGAAACGCGATTTGTCTCCGACAAATCCGATCTTTCCTGTGAAACGCTTCAGATAGCGAATGCCGTGGGCTACGCTGTCGAGGTTTTGAGGGTCCTCCAGCATAATGCAGGCATTGTTTTTTGCCGCATAAGAGGCAATGGCAAGGGCATCCTGCGGATTCCAGATAGAAACAACAAGCAAAAGAGGAGACTTCTCTTTCTTGTGGTTGTTTATCCAAATGTTGATCTTTTCGTTGGCGTCATAAGGGTCGCTACCGACGAACCTCGTCATCGTTGCCCCATTTTCACCAACAAACGTCAACGATTCCTCAGTGAACGACTTGTACCCACTCACCACAAGGACATTTTTCGACCCGAGCGACGCTTCCTTCATCCAGGAAGGAATTTCATCGTGAGCATCTTTCACTAACACCGGGCATTTTTCCGAGAAAAGATAAGGGGAAAGCGACACCAAATCGCCCAAACAGCCATCGTAGGTAAGGGCAACGTCGGAACCCCATAGGCCCTTTTCTTCGCCGTACTGAAAAATCGACCACGAAAGGCTGCAAGCGTTTTCGCCTTCCAGCACTTCTACCGAAGCGGAAGGAACGGAAGAAGCTGCTTCCTTGGTTATCGCATCCACATCCAGCGTACCTCCATTCAGCACGTACACCGTCTGGGGATTGAGCCTGGTCAGCTCCTGTGCCGTAATATCGGGCACGCTTTCGTTCTGTGTAAGGAGAATCGGTGCATCCAATGCCCCCGCAAAGCCATTCGCAATCAGCGGCACCATTTCGTGCTCGCCCGAAGCCAGGATTGCCGCTTTAGCCCCATCAGGGTAGCAACGGCTTGAAAGCTTCGCCGCAATGCCATAACGTGTGTCCGCTTCGATAGATTCGATGCCGCTCATATCGGGCTTCTTCGGATCCTGCAAGGTTTCGAACACAATCTGCTCCGATTCCTTGCTGCCCACATGACCACCCAGCACACGATAGGTCTGGCACACTTCCTTCGCCGTGCCCGCCATGCGCAGATGGCCCTTTTCAATCCATACCGCCTTGTTGCACAAGCGCTCGATCTGGTCGTTGTTGTGCGAAACGATAAGCACCGTCACACCATGTTCCTTGATCAACTTCGTAATGCGGTCTTCGCACTTCTTCTGGAACATGAAGTCGCCCACGGAAAGCACTTCGTCCACGATCAAAATCTCGGGCACGATAACCGTGGCGATAGCAAAGGCAATGCGCGCCACCATGCCGGAAGAATAGTTCTTCATGGGCATGTCCAGGAACTTTTCCACCTCGGCGAATTCAACGATATCGTCAAAGTTTTCTTCAATGAACTGCTTCGAATAGCCCAGCAGCGCACCGTTCAAGTAGATGTTTTCGCGCGCGGTAAGCTCCATGTCGAAACCAGCGCCCAGTTCGATGAGCGGAGCAATGTTGCCATTAACCGTGCACGACCCTTTGCTGGGCTCCAGCACGCCGGCGATGATCTTCAGAATGGTGGATTTACCCGAGCCGTTAGTGCCCAGAATGCCAAACACATCGCCCTGCTTCACTTCAAAGGAAACATCGTCGAGTGCGCGGAATTCCTTAAAGCGCAATTCGCGCTTAGCGGCGGCGATTACGTATTCTTTGATGCTGTTCAACTGTTCGCTTGCCATGTTGAAGATCATGGACACATGGTCCACCTTGATCATGGTTTTCTTCGACGAGTCGTCGGCGAGCTCGGATTCGATTTCCAGAACGCTGGTGTTCACGTTTTCGGGCATGGTTGTTCCTTAAACGTAGAGAATGAACTTCTTTTCGGTCTTCTTGAAAATAAGCAGACCGATGGCGAATGCAGCTACCGCCATGCCAAGGCACAGGAGGTTTTCCTGCAAGCCTGGTACCGTGCCGCTCAGGATAAGGTCGCGGAAGTAGCTTACGTAGTGAAACATGGGGTTGTACTGCATTAGCGGCGCCGCCCAATCGGGCAGGATTTCTACGGGGTAGAACAGCGGCGTGGCGTACGTCCATGCGGTGATAACGACACCCCACAGGTGGCACACGTCGCGAAAGAACACCGAAAGGGCGGAAAGCGCCATGCCCACGCCCGCGCTGAACAGCACCACGTACAGGAGCAGTAGCGGCAGGGCAAACAGGCTAACGTGCGGCATAACCTGGAAGAAGATCATTACCGCGGCTACCGCGATGAGCGAAATGCAGAAGTTCACCAGCTGGAACAGCACTTTTTCCAACGGGAAGATGAGCTTTTCAATGCGAATCTTCTTGATAAGCGAAGAAGATTCGATGATTGAATTCATGGCGCCCGAAGTGGAATCGGCCATGAGGGCGAACATGACGTTGCCCAGGATTACGTACAGCGGGTAGTTTTCAATGCTGAACTTGAAAAACGTGCTGAACACAACGGAAAGCACGATCATCATGAGCAAAGGGTTCAGAACCGACCACAGAACGCCCAGGGCGCTGCGGCGGTACTTCAGCTTGAAGTCCCTGGATACAAGGGACGTTATGGTGAACCAATTCCTTCTGGCATTAGCGCTTGAGAGCATATTTGGCATTAATGCAGTTCCTTATCGTTTAGTGGCTGCGCACGTTTTTTGCTGTTAGCTGGCGACTGGCGGCATAGAGCCACCGCCTCGGCCTGCAGCCTTACCAGCAGATTCAAAACTCGCACGGCAACCAAGAATAATCACGATTTTTCATTGTAAAGGGTATTGGCGTGCGCTTGCCAGCCTGCACGGTTTTTGCGGAAAATAGGAATAGGGCTCAGTCCTGCGTCACTGACCCTATCCTGCCACCCTAAAGCAGCAGCTCGGCAATAAAAGATAATATATAATTTTGAACACATCGAGCGCATCGCGAAAACGCAGGACACCAGCGAGGTACCATGCCAGCAACGAAGACTCCGCTAAGATTCCCCGGCGGGAAAACAAAACTTTACAAGTATGTCACAAAATCGATGTGGGAGCAATCGCCAAAATGCACCACCTATATAGAGCCTTTCGCAGGTGGCGCAGGCATCGCAATGAAGCTTCTTCTGGGAAAAGAAGTCGAGCATATCATAATCAATGATATCGACAGGTCCATTTACTCAATATGGAAGCTAATCCTCTCCGATAATGACGAATTAGCTTCCTTTATACAGAGCGTTCCATTGACAATTGACGAATGGAGAAAGCAAAAGGAAATCGTGACCCATCAAACTGATTACGATGACTGCGAACTCGGACTCGCCTCCTTCTTCATGAACCGAACCAATGTGTCTGGAATCATTTCGGGGGGGACCTATCGGCGGTACTCGCCAGAACAGCAAATACAAAATCGATGCCCGCTTCAACAGGGACGGACTACTTAGAAAGATTAACGAGATAAAAAAAGAAAAGTCTCGAGTTCGGTTGTACAACATGGATGCAGCGAAACTCATAGAGACAGTTATCAAAAAAATAGATGCTTCATCATCATTTGTTTACTTTGATCCACCATATGTAAACAAAGGTCCTCTTCTTTATGAAAATTCCTACAAAAAAGAAGACCATGAAAACCTTGCCACGCAAATACAAAAGCTCAACAGGCCATGGCTAGTCACATATGACGACTGCGAGTTCATTAGGAACCTGTACAGGAACCAAACAATTGAGCAGATAGAAATTTCTTACAGCGCAGGAAAGACAAGAAAAGGCTCAGAGGTGGCAATTAAACGTCACAAGGAATAGTAACCGACATGAAGAAAATCCATTTCAATACCTATAAAAAGCTCAAGAATATCGACATATCGCTATCTCTGGGAATCAACGCGATCGCAGGAGGAAACGGAACCTGCAAGACTTCCATACTGCATGTGCTCGGAAACTCATATCAACAGGTTAAAAGCACAGATTCTAGGCTGGAAAATTCCGACTGCCTTAAGGTGATTAACGCAATAAACTATTCCGTCAACCCAAAAATCGAGTCCCTGACAAGAGGAGATAAGGCGAAAAATGACCCTGCGCCGGGAGAAAAAGGGGCTTTCTACACAGCAACTTATAATGATGGGACGAGCCTCTCGTTTCGGAAGCACGATTCCAGGGCTGGGCTAAAAGCAAAATCTAGGTATTCAATCAAGCCCACATACAAAAGCGGAGCAAAAGAGTCTCTGCCTGCAGCACCTGTTATTTACCTTGGGCTCTCACGACTAGTTCCCTTTGGGGAATTTCTCGATGACGACAAGATCAGCAACCAGAAAGTTTCCCTTCCTCAAAAGCATCTGAGCGCAATTGCAGACAATTTCAGGAAAATGACGAACATAGAAACAGTCTCGCTCAAACCGCAAAATATGGGCTCCATTAAGAAAAGAGCGGACTTCACCACCTCCACCGAAGGGGTAGACTCAAATACCATTTCGGCAGGCCAGGATAACTTGCTTATCATTTTAACAGCCCTCGAATCGCTTGCTTACTATCATGAATCGCTTAAAAGCGACGAGGTCTCCGAGTCTCTCCTTCTCATTGACGAAATAGAAGCAACACTACATCCTGCATTCCAAATTGAACTCGCACGCATTTTCGAAGAATATTTCGACAAGTATGGCATACAGGTCGTATTCACAACGCATAGCTTAACCCTGTTGGAATAATTGATAAAAAGCAGACAATCCGTCATCTATCTAATGGACAATATAGTCGATGTACTACAGATGGAATCACCTGACATGCTCAAAATTAACATGCATCTTAAGCAAATTTCTCATAAAGATATATACATTGACAAAATTGTCCCCATCTTTTCCGAAGACGAAGAAGCAAGATTTGTCTTTAGGATCCTCACCGATCAACTCGCAAGAAACAGCACAGGGATGAGGCAAGCCCTGAGCATTTTTCACCTAGTTAAGTGCAGCATGGGATCAGACAACCTTCGACTCCTATTCGGAGACGATGCTATGCGCCAATCTACGATATCCGCAATTTGCCTATTGGACGGAGACCAAACAGAAGACCCGAGCAAAAATATCGTGGCGCTACCCGGTAAAAATAGCCCCGAAAAATTCATCTTTGACTACGGGATCGATCTAGTTAACCGCGATGATTCTTTCTGGAGGGAAGACACTGTCATCAACTCTGGTTACTCAAAGCCTTATTTTCTCTCTAAAATCAAGGAACCATATTCTAGCCTCTTAAAGGAAGCTGAAAACAAAGCAGCCGAGGGGCTGGAGAAGGATGGCTACGTCAGAAAACAATTAAAGAGCCTTTTCAACGACAATAAAGAACTTATGAAGTTGATACTTATCCGATGGGCGAACGATGATGAAAACCGAGCTGAACTGACACATTTTTACCATAGTTTGCACAGTATGTTTCTCAAAGTCTCGAAATGGCATGGGATCCCAAACGAGCTTTGGCCAAAAACAGAACAAATCTCATGGACATAGAAGCGGCAAGCCAATAGAGGAGAACGACCAAGGTGTTCATAGAAATACTTCTTCAAGCAATTGTTGCAGCGGCTGGAACATCGGCCCTCATCGTCTACCTGCTCCAAAAGAGAAGTGTCAGAAGAAATGCCGCCTTTCTTATTGTCGAACAAATAGACAATTTGAAGCACGATATCGCCAACATATCAACATATGTGTCCAAAAACAAAGCCCTCGATGGGGTGGCGTTCTACGAGTCAATCCCCTTATTCGGGAAAGACCAATGGCAAAACAATAAACATCTTTTCATTTCCTCACTTGACCGAGAAAGCATCCGGTCTATTGACAAGTTTTATTCACTGGCCCATATCATTAACAAACAGCAGGATCTTATAACCAACCTACAAAACAACCACTTTTTTCTTGTCCAAAAATCATTTGCCGATGTCGAATCCAGTATCGTTCTCGGGCTTGCCCTAAGCATGCCAGCCGATTCAAGGGCTGGTCTTGGCTCTCATGCACCATTGGCACAACAGCTCTTTTCAGAACGAAAAGCTATGGTGGAAAGCATAATCGGGAACGGGCAGCTCACGAGCTATACCCCAGTCCAAGCAGTAGAAACGCTCGATAAAGCGCTTAGAGAAATATCTCTGCTTGAGGTTCAAGGTTGTCTGGGTTACCGCAAGCTTAACAAAATAGCCAAACGCAAATAAAAACAGGACATCTACTCAATGCAAATTTATCGCACCGCCTTCCTGCAAACCGTCGTTCTGCCGCCGTTCTCCTTAACAAGCCGACCGTCTTCCACCATCTTCGCCAAATGGCGTCGCACGGTTCTCTCTCCTACCGAAG
>OLNL01000390.1_pt1 | contig 49245 bp, 58 predicted proteins | sample 1672181 | NCBI WGS metagenome assembly OLNL01 (sample SAMEA3136656, study PRJEB25190) | human gut metagenome | biome: human gut; feature: human-associated habitat; material: faeces | place: Austria | collected 2013
TATATGCATTATCCTCTAACTCCACCATTTCAAGGCCTTGGAAGACTTCTAAGGCCCTTTTGACCGTTCCTATCTCCATTCGGAATATCTTAGCCAACATTTCATCTGTGTAAGCTATTTTGTTGGAAATAGAAAGTGAACCACCTTGATTACATTTACCAGCAAGACACAGGATTTTGAACCATACAACCTCAATCTGCATTCCATCTGGAAGTGATTCAATGGCATACATTTTCTCGTCATCAAAGATATCTGTGACAATTTTTATCCATTTTACGTCTCCTGGCATTCGTCCACCTCCTGTTGAAGCAGTTCAATAACTTTCGTTCCCTGTTCAGAGTTACTGCAAAAAATGAACTCAACTCCATATTTCTTCTGCATAGTCTTGCAAGCTTTCATGAGCGTTTCTCCCCTGGTTGCTGCCGGATACCTTTGTGTGCGCCTGTATATTGGTTTTCCGCTCTTGTAATGACCAATCACATCACTTGTACGCTTCATCACAAAAAGTCTTGGATTTTTCCATTTATGAAGCTCATCCAGCGTTCGGATTGTCGGATTATATATATCTTTTGTTCCTTTAATCAATCCACCGGCATTCTGCACCAACACATACAACTTAATGCCGTTATTCTGAGCCAATATGCATTCATCCCGGAACCTTGCGTGTTGCTTTCCACAAATATCACCGACAAGCTCTTGGATATCTTTTTTTGTATCAACCGTTACATTGTATGTCCCAAGAAAATCCATCTTTTTAACCGGAACACCACGTTCATTCTTCCGGTTGATTACATCCATAACTCGTTCATTCGCGATTATGTAATCTCCACAAGGAAGAGGCATGGTTAATACTTCTATTCCATGATCCTTCCAGTAATTCTCCTTAGCGGTATGCTTGCCTTTCTGCTGTCCCTTATCACTAATTAGTATCATTGGCTATCTCACCTCTCCTGTTATAATGGCGTTCGCTAAGTACATACTGTTCAGCTCTTTCCTGTTGCTCCAATAGGCTTTTAAGCCTGTCAATGAACTGCTTATTCTGCCTGTCCGCACAGAATTTAGCTACTTTTTCGACAAATTCAACTCTATCTTTCATCGCTCGTCTGTCATTTCTCTGTTTGTGTATCTGTGTGGCTAACTTGCATCGTTCATCATAGTCATGAGCAAATTCAATATCATGCAAGTAGTCCTGATTCATTTTGTCATACTTATATACCTGCGTTACGCAATCTTTATACTCTTTATCGCAGTATTTTAAGAACTCAAGAAATTCTTGTATGATTTCAGACGGCTTCTTTTCTTTCTGCACTTTGCTTCGCCTCCTTTCTTTTTAGATATCGTTGGCGATCATATTCTCTTCGCTTTTCCTTTAAAATACGCAATTTTTCATTGCGTTTGCTTTTCTTTGCATCAAGAATCTTTTCCCTATTTCTTGCGTAATATGCCCTACACATTTCTGCATTCTTTCCGGATTCAATTCTTTTTTTTGCTCTTCGTTTATCACGTTCTTTACCTTTTTCGGATTTGTTATATCGCTCTTGCGCCGCTTTTCCAGCTTCTGAATGTATATATGCGTACTGTGATGGGTTTGCACAATCCCATCGGCAATCCACATACGGGCAATTAAAACAATCTGGATAGCAACACTTCTTCGGTTTCGTTTTCAAGCACAATCACCTCTTAAGAAAATGGCATCTCCTCGTCAATCCCATCCGGGATATTCATGAATCCGTCACCATCAGTCACCGGGGCGCTGTTATTTGGCTTCTGATTCTGCTGACTTGTTGCTTTGCTCTCAGCAAATTCCTGATCTTCTACCACAACGTCTGTCGTATAAACTTTCTGGCCGTCCTTATTGGTATAACTTCCAGTCTGAATACGTCCGGTTACAACAACCTTGATTCCCTGCCGGAAATACTTCTCAGCAAATTCCGCACTCTTTCCGAAAGCAACGCATCCGATAAAGTCTGCGTTCTGCTCGTTGTCTCTCTTGAATCGTCTGTCTACAGCCAGTGTGTATCTGGCAATCGTTGTAGGATTTCCACCCTGTGAGCTCCTAATTTCTGCGTCTCTTGTCAAGCGTCCCATTAAAATTACTTTATTCATCCTTTATGTCTCCTTATCCGGCAATCTCTTTACCTCAAATCTCCATTTTCTTGCATCGTCTCCGATTTTCTGCCACAGCCTTGCTTCTGCGAGCATCGGAGTATCTTCACATATTCCAAACTGGAATTTCTTAGCCTGTTTGTTGTAGATTCCATATTTTGCACCAGGTTTACCATGCATCTTCTCAAATCTGTTCATTTATTCTCCTAAAACGGCATCAGCCTAAATTCTTTCTCAGTTCCTTTTTCTGCAACCCACACATCAACATCACAATCAACTATCTCCTGTATTTCTTCCGTGAACCGCACTGGATTTCCATTTCCGGCACTTAAATGTATCAAGCCTATACTTCTTAGACTTACGTTGTTAATCTTCTGTATCAGCCGTTTACACGTTTCAAGTTCCATGTGACCGGTTAATACGTGGTTGTATTTAGGACTACTATCTTCAATTCTGATATAATCCTCTGCATAATTACATTCGATCAAGCCGTAGTTGATATGCATTTTTGAGAAATCATATGGGCAATACTCAGCATCTGTGATGAAGAGAATTCGTCCATCCGGCGTGTCAATCATCCATCCGTCACACTCTGTCTCTCCATGCGGTACACGGAATGGGATCACCGAAAATGAGCCTATCTGCTGCCGCTTCATCCGCTGCAAGCCTACAGTTTTCTCGCCCATTACTGTTTCAATGTCCGTCTCAACTTCATCAGATGTATATATTTTGATTCCGTACTGCATATACTGTTTGATGTATCCGGCGTGATCACCATGGATATGTGACAGTAAGCAACCATTCACCATGGAAGTCTGATAATCAATAGCTTTCAGCATTTCCTTAGCCGGAACTCCGCATTCCAGGAGAAGAATATCTTCCCCCGAAATCAGAGCATAACCGTTACCGTAGCTTCCAGAACCAATCGTTTTAACTATCATCTCTCGCAATCTCCACTTCATATCCAAGCTCTTTACAGATTTCAGAAACGGTCATTCTTCGTACTTCTTCACGTTTCCAAATACAGTTATGTTCATCTGAAAGCATGATGCTAAATTTTCTTAATTCTGGCTTGAAAACTTTCATAATATCAAGGGAAGAATCATTCGGCCATGTCATATTACTTTTATGTGGATATCTTCCATCAAGCGTCATATAGCAGTTCATTCCAATACCGCATAATTCTCCATCCCGATTGACAACCAAGTATTTTGTACCATTTCTTGTTTCAACAACCATTCCTGTTTTTAAATCTTTTAATTCCATATCTTTACTCCTTTGCAAATTCCGGCGTTTCCACCTCAACAGCTTCTGATTCAACTACTACATCCGGTTCGTCTTCAACTGCAAATTCCTGTGAATTTTCATTCTCTTTGATCTCTTCCTGTGCTACCTTATACGTTTCATCCAACTGTAAAAGAGAACTTGACGCCATACTGTTAAGGTCTTTCGGGAATTTCTTGATAGCATTGTTCCGCATCTTTCGAACAATCATTGCTTCGGGTGTATTAAGCCATGCCGAACTAATAAACGGTCTTGCAACCTCACTATTCAAAATGTCTTCCAGTGTTTCACATTTACGAACGGCTGACAAGATTTCCTCTTTTTTTGCAGATATTTTCGCTTTCTCTTCCGCTGTAGCATCGTATCTCGTCCGGTCTTTCCCATTAGAGTTCTTTCCGGTTACAAATCCGAATGTTTCGTTCATCATATTGTTAGATATATGTGCCAGTAAATTATTCTTAACCGCTTCTCTTTCAGCTATTCTGTACTCAATAGTTCCGTCTTTTAACTTAATCGGTGTTACAACACGAACGGTTTTTTCAGAAAGTCCTTTTGGGTTCCATTCAGGCGGTGTGATCTCCAACCCTTTATACTTTGGATATATAAAATCATCACCTTCTTTTACCAACCAAGATGGATAGACAGCATCGACATTCACGCCGAAATTTCTTAATAATGCATCGTTCCCGTCACCCTCAATACCGATTTCGACAAGCTTAATCCACTGACCATTGATCTGCTTACTGCGAAGCTGAAAATACACTTCTCTTGGCATTGAACTAGCATTCAGCTTAAGGCTTGCACACTGTGCCACAACTTCTCTAAGATTAGAGGTGTTGAGGCTTTTCATATCTGCCTTGTCGGTGTTCTGTACCAACTGGAATATTGCAGACATTGCGTTCATAGCACACTGTTTGGAATATTCATCATACTGCACACCACACAGCTCAAAATCTCTTGAAACAAGACCAGTAACAAGGTTTGTCCACTCGCTCAGATTTGTCGTAAACTCCTGTTTCTGAGCCACTTCTTTTTTCTCTGCCATTATTCTTCCTCCATATTTTTACTGAGTTGCTACCATTTTAAGAACAATTCCGATTGCTTCCGTTCTTGTAAATCCCTCTTCTATTAATGCTCCAACAGACGCACGAAAAGCTTTTGCCATAGGCTTTGCGTTTTCCTCAAATGAATCTGTATCTGTTTCGGCTGGCTCACTTCCAGTGAGTCTCTGAAATGCCAGTTTTGCACCGACCGTAAAATCGAAATCATCATATGGATTGCATTTCGCAACAGCTTTGGAACCGTCAATTTTATTCAATGCAATAACTTCATTACCTCTACGGTAAATCACAATGCATTCACTTACTGGTTTTAAACTTTTGGAAAAAGGTGATCCATTGTAGAAATTGTTAACCAGGCATTCTTTAATTTCATTAATTGTTTCATATGTATACTTGTCTGCAAAAGCATCATGGTTTACAATTCTAATAATATTTCCTTTTTCTTCACCATTTTTAACCCTGTAAAGTCTACCAATTTTAAATTCCATCTATTCTTCCTCCACTTTCTGCACTTTCTTGATTTTTTCCTTATATCCGGCGACTTCATCTTCCTGCACATTCACAACTTCTACGACTGCCTGTGCTTTACCGATAGAAATCTTGTCCCCAATTTTTACAGGAACATCGGTTTCAAAGGTGTAAGCTTTGCCGGCCGGAATGTCGTTCTTGAGATACTTTGCTTTTATGTACATTACTCAGCACCTCCGCCAAAGAGGTCTTTCAGGAAATTATCAAAATCCGAATTGCCCGTTGATGGGCCTGAATTACTACTTTCTTTCTGATTTTTATCTGAAAAACGGCTTGCTAACATTTCCCCTAATTTATTAATAGACGCAAGGAGTTCTCCGTCAATTTCATCTGGCGTCATCTTTGACAATTTGATACACTTTTCAATCTGTTTATCTGCATATTCTGTACTTTCGTCCTCTGCAAGAAGCTCACGCAAATTTCTTGCAAGTATCGTAAATTCTGTAAGAATATGTGGTTCAGGTCCTTTAATTTCTGTTCTTCCAAAATCAACTTTTAACATCTTATTTATCCTCACTTTCAATTTTTAATTCTTTGTCCTTAGTTACCGCCAGATGAATCATCTGAGCGTTCATTTCTGGAAAATTAACCTCATTTACCGCTTCGCTGTTGTCAATAAAAACCGGGCAGCTAACCTCATACAGGTTTGACAGCGACTGAATAATATCCAATCCGGCAATAATCCTGTGCCCGTTATTCAAACTTGACAGCGGTACGCCGTTTACAGTACATTCACAAGTCTCTTTCAGACCACCATTGATCTGTTCTGAGAACAACTTGAATGAAACGATTTTGAACATCTCATTAACCTTTGCAGAAATCCTATTCATTTTTCCACGGATGAAATCTTCCACAAGGTCAATCATCTGCTCCTGTTCTGCGATTTTCTGTCCGACTTCTTTCTGCTCTGCCTCAAGTTCTGCGATACGTTCCTTTACTTTGGAATTGTCTGCTGCCAGAATCTTTCCGGCAATCTCCGCAATTTCATCTTTCAGCACCGCTTTTTTTGCTTCAAGTTCTGTTCTTCCAGATGTATCAGAACTCATAGATTCAATCTCTTTTTCAAGTACCGAGATTTTCTCGACAGTTGCCTTATAATCAGTGTTTTCAGAAATATCCGCTGTCTTTGGATAACGATCAAGTTCTTCCTGTACAGAATCATATGCTTTCTGAGCTTCCGCCAGCTTAGAATCCAATTCGGCCATGCTTTTGCGAAGTTCTTCTTCACGGCTCTTATATTTATCCCTATCCGTAGCAGCTTCTGTTCCGGCAGTTTCGATTTCAGAGATTTTATTTCTCTTCCGCTCTTTGAACTGGATAAGATCATTCATATATTTATCTTCATATGCCTGTTTTTTCTTTTCATAGTTCTCAATATTTTTCTGAATCACATCTTCCGGCAAATCCTGTCCGCAAGTCGGGCACACCGAAGCACTTTCTGGAATTGGCTCCATTGGAACCATTTCAGGGAATGTCTTTGCTTTTTCCGCTTTCCACTCTTCCTGCAACCGCTTAACTTCCTTAACAGACCACTCATATTTAGAGTGAACCGAATGAATTTCAGAATTCGTATCGGCGATCTCACGTTTAATGCTTCTCAGAGTATCTTCTTTCGCTACCAGATCATCTCTAAGAGCCTTTGATTTATCGAATAACTTCTGGTTCTCTTCGTTCTGAATTTCGGAAATGCGAAATTTGAGATTCATGATATCCTGACGTTTGGAATTGATATCTTCCAATTGACTGTTGCCACCTGATAATTCATCTTCGACTTTCTGCAGAGCCACTTCTTTAGCCGATTTTTCAATCTCCAACGCTCCAACATCAGCAATCACAAGTTGTTTGGAGATTTCGTCAATACGTGCCGGGATCTCAACCATATCCTTATTAAGAGTATTTTTTGCCTTTGCATATTTCTTCAAGATATCGTCCGTGCTTGCAATTTTCAGTTCCGGGATAAGCTTTATGTACTTCTCACCGAATCCCTCTGCAATATCCACATCAGAAAAGCTCCCAACAAATTTCATAAGGATTTCACGTTGTTTCTTCCAAGCTAATGCATTAAAAGCGTTTGGATTTGTAATCAGATTAAACACATCCTCGTCAACAATTTCTGAGATAAACTCTTTAAACTCTTTCTGACTCTTCGGATATCCGTTAATCTCGAATTCATTCACATTCCCCTGGAATTCTCTTGTATTAGTTCCACGCTTTTTAACCCATTTCTGCTTCTGAACCTTTTTCAGATCATATTCGTCACAGTCAACGCTAATCTTTGCTGCAACAGAAATCTCAATATTATCTACCATCTTCCCGTCTGCGTCCAACGGCCTGATATCAAAATCAGAACTTCCAAGGCTATCTTTTCCAAACAATAGCCATGTAAACGCATCAAATATGGTTGTCTTTCCGGTAGCATTCGCTCCGGAGATTCTGGTTTTATCTCCAAACTCAATGGTCCTGTCCTTACATCCTTTAAAATTTTGGATATGCATGGACAGCAATTTAATCTGCTTCACCAACTATCACCCTTTCTTCCTTATCTATAATTTTTCTATCTGAACTATCCTTTTTGACGATATGTAAGTACAAATCATCTTCGAACAGGTTCATCCATTCTTTCGGATTTAATCCGAGGTCTTCCAGAAGCTTTTTCTGGCTCAATGTTAACTTTTTAGGTTGTTTCATGACGCCTCCTATGCTATTATTTAATTGTCATTTATTTTTACATTTGCACCTGTATGAGAGATGCCACTCTCTATGGGTGCAATTTTATTTCCACACAATATCTAGTGGGCCTGCCATTCGGCAGTAGATCAGTAGTATGGCGATCCAAACTATCTCGAATAGTATTGCGATTGTCACCCAAAACAGGATTTTTTTGAAGATTTCTTTCATACGCTCTCCTAACACGTTGCTGCCTTTTTATTCGGAATCGGTGCAACCATTAATGTGACATCCAGTTTCTCTTTTTTGATGGCTTCGTTGAGTTCATCAATTGTATTAATTCCAAGAGCTTTCAGTTCTGCTTCTATCATTTTTCTCTTTTCGTCCATAATGCTTTCCTCCTACACCGCAAAGCACATCTGAGAATTTTCATCCTCAATTTCCTCTCTCAGACATCTTGGCAATTCATATTTTTTAATAATCTCAACTGCCAAATCACATTGGCTCCGCTTAATTGCCTTATAAGTATTCACACCGAATTCTCGTCTGAGCTGTGCATCCACATCGCTGTATACTTTGTGCATCAGACTTTTATTCTTGTATGCCGGTGCATCCTTTCCGCCCATCAGCGGAACTACTTTCTGATTCTTCGCTCTTGTGATTCTCTGGCATTCCAGTGCTAACAAGGGCATGTCTGCCTTAAACTCCTGCAAGTCCTTATCTACCTTGTCAATTTTCTCTGTCAGCTCTACATTGCCTTGAGCAAGTAACTGAATCTTCTGGTCGGTTGTCATTGGCTTCTGATAAGCACCAGTCTTTCTAATTGCTGGAAGCACTTCGCTTGTTACCCAGTGCTTAAATCTCTTGGCTGACTCTAACTTACTTCCAAAGATTAATGCGTATAAGCCGGATTCGTTGATTACGGTCACATCTCTCTTTTGACCTGCACTGTCAATTTGGCAGACCAGCTTGTCTTCGTCCATAATATGCTTTTTCAGCGCCCCGAATGTATCTGCATAGCCAAGAGCTGTCGCAACATCTTTTCCTACAAAATATGTTTCATTATTAAGTTGTACTGTTCGGATATCACCGAACTCTTCTGAATTAAAAATTTGTAATTCGTTCATCTTATCTCCTTTCTGCTGTGATATAATTCATACATCTAATAAATGGAGGTACGAATTATGGTTTCTGAAACAAATACTATTGATTGGAATGCTACTGCTGCTTGGATTGCTCTTGCCGTTTCAATCATCACGCCTGCTATTTCACTTTTGCTTAATAACATTCACCAAAGAAAGATGAAAGAAACAGAATTAAAAAACGCTCTAATTATCAAGCAATATGATGAAATGAAAAATGTAATTATTGAATATCACAAGTGTGTCTCAGCAAAGCTTCATATGATTAGTGCCGGAGCAACCAGTGAATATGAGCTTGCATACAGAAAATTATTTCTTTTTGTCCCTAGTGAACATTGGGAAACACTTGAGAAATTTAGCAAAACACTACTCAGTAATAGCGATTCTGATTCCATCCAAGAACAATACCTTGAGATTACAGAAATATTGGCATCTTTACTGCAAGATACGCAAAAGCAAATCCCAACATAATATTTATAAGCAGTCCTGCGATTCTCCAACCGTATTCGCTTCTTCCGTGCCAGTATGACATGATGCAAAGCAATATAGTCACAATCCATATTGGCACGATGTTTAATTCGTTCATTGTTCTCCTTTCTACTCTTCCAGGAAATACTCAATCGGAACATCAAAGTATTTTGCAAGAATCATCAGCTTGTCTACCTTTGGAACATATGCGCCGTTTTTCCAGTTAGATAATGTTGCCGTGGAAATTCCAGTATCTTTCGACACTTGATATGGCGTTTTGTTCGTTTTGTCCAATAATAATTGGAATTTTTCGTACACTATTACACCTCCTTAGATATTGACACTATCTAAGGTTTCTTATATAATCAAAGTACCATCTAAGTTATCTAAGAAACCTTATATTGTTCTAACTTAGTTTTCTAAGCTATGTCTGTATGTTAGCATAGTTTTCTAAGCTTGTCAACATATAATAGCATAGTTTTCTAAGTTTGCTTTAAGAAAGGAAAAGCTATGTATGAAAAATTTGAAGAACTACTAAAGAAAAACAATGTGACTGCATACAGAGTTGCAAAAGAAACAGGCGTTACAACAGCCACTCTCACGAGCTGGAAGCAAGGGAAATACACTCCTAAGAGGGAAAAGCTTCAAAAGATAGCTGATTACTTTGGGGTTAGCGTTGAATACTTTACAGGCGAAGAACCAATCGAAGAAACCTCCAATAAAGGCTACTACATTGATGAAGAGACAGCTCGTACAGCACAGGAAATCTACAACAACGACAAGATTCTCTTTGATGTATACAACACCGTTGATAAAGAAAGACTGGTTGATTTTGCCAAGAAGCTCGCTGAATTGCGCAAAATTGAGGAAGGTGAGGAATGATTGTACTACAAAGGATATTATATAAACGTGGTAATGCTAGATAAGTCATATGGCATTCCAGGATGCGTCAAACACAACGCTGATGATTCTTATACAATATTCATAGATGCATCATTGAACTACGAAAAACAGCATGAAGTGTTCTTGCATGAAATGAGACATATTCTCGGAAATGATTTTGATGAAGAAGATGTTCAGAAAATAGAAATGAGAAATCATATGAACGACTATCTTGAAATAGCAAGTGAATTATTTCCAGATTTAAACAAACTGCGAATTGCAAAAGCTATATAGCGTACAAGAGGTTTTATCTATGATTACATCATTTATAATTATGGGACTTGTAGTTCTAGCATTTCCTCCTGCTATAATTATTTTCATTATTTACAAAATATGCGATTTTATATCCGATGTTAACCGCTTGAATAAAGAGAAGAAAAGACGATTAATTGAACAAGAGGAAGCAAAGAAAAGAGCCAAGCAAATGGCTGAGCAAAAACAAATTTTGCGTGAAAAGAAAATTAGCGAAAGAAAAAAGTGGGAAGAAATTGAACGTAATGCTTTGAAAAGAAATGCAGAATTGCGTGAGCAAGATGAGCAAGATAACTATGAGCAATATAAAGAACTATCTAAATGGTGATTTTATTGTAAAAAATTGAGGAGGAAATTATGAAAAAGAAATTTGTTGTAGCACTGTTAGCGTGCATATTATCCATTTCAACCGTTGCGTGTGGAAATACTTCTCAAAAGAAAGAATCCAGCACCAAGCAAACAGCGCAATCCAGTTCAAAAAAGAAATCAGGCAAAAAAGCCGTTACCAATGCTAAGAAAGATGCATCTTCCGATGATGATGAAAATTTGTCACAGGAAGAATGGGTTAAAAAACATGGAAATGATAATATCGAAGATGGATATGATAAAGTAGAAAAAATTGATATAACTTCTAATACAACAAGCTTTAAATATACCGGAAGTAAGGTTGTAGACGATACAGATTCTTCTGGAAAGAAAATATTATTAGTGTATTTTGATTTTACGAATATCAATGATCGTGACTGCACATTTTTAGACCATTATTCATTTGTTGCATATCAAAACGGGATTCAACTTGAAAAGACAGACTGGGCGTCTGCTATAGATGATGATGAATCATATAACAATTACTACAAAGAAGTTCTTTCTGGCGCAACTATAAATGTTGGAATTCCATTTGAATTACAAGATGACACATCACCAGTTAAATTCCGCGCTGATAATTCTGATGATGTAGATATTGATAACGACAATGTTACTCAGTTAATCGCTCAACAGCAAGAAATAAATTTACAATAAATAAAAAATCCCGGTGTGTATCACGGCACCGGGATTCTGACATCACCTTATGGGGGATAATGTCAAGATGTTTCAATGAAAGTATATCATCCCTCATACAGTTACGCAAGCGGAACGTTTGTTCCTTGCTAGCTGTTATTTTTATACTTAATTTTAAGGAGGATGAATAAAATGATAAATCAAAAAGAAAAAATAGTAGCATTATACGTCCGTGTATCTACCGGTTATCAAGTAGACAAGGACTCTCTTCCATTCCAGAAGAAAGAACTGAAAGCATATTGCGAACACGTGCTGCACGTTGATAAAAAGCGAATTGAGGTATTTGAGGATGCGGGTAAATCTGGTAAGAACACCAAACGTCCGGCATTTGAGCGAATGATGGAGAAAGTAAAAGCAGGGGAAGTGTCTCATGTTGTGGTTTACAAAATCGACCGTATCACCAGAAACCTTGTGGACTTCTCTCTCATGTATGATGATTTCAAATACAACAATGTTACGTTCATATCTCTGAACGAGCAATTTGACACCTCTAGTGCCATCGGAGAAGCTATCCTTAAGATTATACTGGTGTTCGCCGAATTAGAGCGCAAATTGACATCTGAGCGTGTCACAGACGTAATGATAGGTAGGGCACAGAGCGGGCAATGGAATGGCGCAAGGGTTCCATACGGATGGGACTGGGATGCAGAAAACAAATGCCCTGTACATTCCAAGAAAGAAGCACCTTATGCTAAAGCCATGTACCAGATGTATCTGGACGGTGGTTCTTCTGTAACCATCCGGGACTATAACAACTCCCATAATATTCCTACTAAGCGTGGTGGTGAATGGACATCTAAGACTGTTGCTGATTTTCTGCGGAATCCGATCAATAAAGGTGCCTATCGCTACAACTACAGGGAAAGTGCCAGGGGGAAAAGAAAAGCTGATGAAGAAGTTATCTATATGGAGGGCGTATTTCCACCATTGATAGACCCGGAAATATGGAATGAAGTAAATAGACGCATGGATGCAAATCATACACGAAAGAATACATCTGCCATGCATCCGATTAGAAAGAACTGCAATGTATTTGCCGGACTGATCGTGTGTGGTAAGTGTGGATCAAAATATCAAGTAACTGCCAAGGATAGGCGTAGAGGAAATGGATTCAGACCATCCTCTTATGCTTGTACCGGAAAGTACCAGAAAAAGCATTGCGATAACTTGAATGTCAGCGATGTAAAGATTGGTCCGTTCATGATAAATTATATAGCAGCTATTATTGATGCATCTAAAAGCAGGCGATTCATCAAAGATACTGAATCATTGGAAAGAGTTATACTCTCTCATATTGATTTCACAGACGTGGCCGGGATATCTGAATCAAGCTTACAGGATACAATTGATTTGCTATATGGTCGTTCCGGTACAGAAACTTTATCTGGTAAACCAGTTAGTAAAGATGGCAAAAATACTGATACAGTGGAAAAGAAAAAAGAGCTGCAAGAAAAACTCCAAAAAACAGATCGTGCTTTGGAGCGATTGAAAAAGGCATACCTCTTCGATGATGATGCAATGGACGAAAAAGAATTTCTTGAAATGAAAACAAAATTAGAGGTTGATAAGGTGAAATTGGAAAATAGCATTAAGAGCCTAGACTCATCTTCTATCTCAGAAAATGTTGATCAGGCAGCATTCATTAAGTCCGCATCTCAATTCCTTATCTCGCACAAAATTAACAGTGGTGGGAATATAGAGTATTCAGAACTCGCAATGATGGATGAAGAAGCAATGAAAACACTTATGAACTCCATTATTGACCATATCACAGTTATGGACAGGCATATTACAGAGATTGTTTTCAAGAATGGATTAACCCACACATTATTATACAGATAGCAAAAAAACCCCGGAAAATCAATGCTTTCGGGGCTTTAAGTGCGTTCAATATAAATGCTTAATAATTCTCTATTACCGGGTTCATCTGACAACCAAAGGTTGTAACGCAGAACGTCAGCGGACGACCAAGTTCTTCGGATTCACGCTGTACATATGCCTTTGCCTTTTCGATGAAATAATACTGACGGGCAGTATCATCCGCCGGCGGCTCTTTTGTAATATCTATATCGTAATTAACATTATTAAGCATTCTTTTTGCTCCTTTGTATTATTTTAGAATCAATTAGTAATCATGGATTTAGACAAACTGATGTCTGTTTTCGTCATATTCATAATCAATGGTTTTTAAAGTATTCACAATTTCTTCTTTTTCTACATTCATATCATCACATAAAGCATCCAGATTGTGATAATAATCTCTGAGTTTTGTATTGACTACACTAAGTAACAGCATAGGATCTTTCGGTAACCCATTTGCCATCTTTTGTTCACTCCTTTTTGTTATATAAGACTTTTCTCTTCTGTATCAAGCGGATAACTCTGCTTTTCTGTCACAACTTTCTCTGGCTTTATATCATGTTCCTCAAAAGGAAGTTCTCTGTACATCTGCAATTCGAATGCAATTGCAACTGCATGCAGATTCGGATGTTTTTCCAGATATTTGTCATAAAAGCCGCCGCCATATCCAATCCTGTGGCATTCTTCATCAAAAGCGACTCCAGGCATGATCAAAAGTCCGTCTTCTCCGTCTGCTATATGATCGCCGGTTGGTTCCAGAATCCCGTATGCGCCCGGCTGTAAGTCATCTTTACTTTCTACCAGGTAAAAATTCATTTCGTTTCCCTCAATTCTCGGAAACCACACACTTTTTCCGAGCTTCCAGGCCTCCTCCATGATGGAAGAGGTTCCCACTTCTCCGTTATAATTTGCATAACAGTATATATCGGTCTCTTCTAAAAATCGCGGATGATTGATAACTCTTTCGGTAATGTCGTTGGTTGCCTGTTGCCACACAAGTGGATCCATCTCTTTTCTGAGACGGATGATCTTATGTCTAATTTCCTTTTTTGTTTCCAAATTTCTCACCTAAATTCGTAATACTTCCGTCTTTTTCCTTTATAGAAATGTTGTTCAACTGCCCACGCAGGTTCCTTTTAAAAGAATCTATATATTCTTTTCTCAAGATCTGCTGTTCTTTTAGTTCTTCCGGTGTCAGACCTTCTGATTTTGATTTGTGATATAATTCATTGATTCTTGCTACTTTTTTATCATCCATTATCTTTTGTCCTTTCTGTAAGTTTCAGGTTTAACTGGAATAATTTTCCAGAAAACCATATAAACTTTCTGATGTTTCTATATATTTTCCATTCTGAATTTCTTTTTGAAGATTTTCCGGAAGGTACTCCAGTGAAATATCTGTATATTCATATACCGTCTTTTTATCACTAAGATATACAACCACATATCCATTTAATTCCTTCAGATAATAACAGTCGTCTTTAAGAGCCTGTCCGTCTGCTGCCACAGAAGTGTCGTTCATTTCTCTCTGTTCCTTCGCATTTATTTCGGCCTGGATTTCACGCTTTCCTTTATTCAAACTCAGCTGATAAGCACAGGTAATTCCAAATACTACAAGGATCAGAAACAGTAAAAAGCCAATACCATACTTATTTTTCATAGTGATTACTCCTTTTTGAGTACAGTATTAGCTTATAACATTGTATTTATACGATTTTTCTCAATGTTTTTTCGATAAGAAGCCCCTCCCGCTCCGGATAATCATACTTTTCACTTTCTCTGATACATGCACATACGAATGCATGAGAAGCCTGGACACTTTCCAGAAGTGTGTTACCCTGCAGGAGTCTGGCAAGAAACATTCCGTCAAATGCGTCACCGGCTCCGTGAAATTCTTTTAATACTTCACCGTTCCCTATATAGAGAAATGCATCGTCTTCATATAATACGATACCTTTTTTGCAATCATCTTTCGGAACACTGGTGATGATCATATCTTTGGCACCCATTTTGCGCAGTTCTTCGCACAGATGCAGGACATTTCGGTGATTCCCTGTGATCTGATACTCTTTTCCGGCGAGCAGATACATTTCTGTCAGATTTGGCAGAATTACATCCGAATAAGGCAAAAGCCTTCTTATCGATGTACCGTAAGATTCATCAAAATTAGAATAATATTTCCCGTGATCACCCATGATTGGGTCAAGGATTACTTTGGTATCCGGAAATTGACTGATAAAATAAATAACAGAATCAATCACATCAACATTACCAAGGTATCCTACAAAAATCGCGTCAAATGTAATGTTTTCTTTCTTATAGTGATCCGCACACGTACGTATATATTCTCCGGGTACATGATATATGGCAGGTGTTCCATAACCTCCGGTATGTGTCGATAACAACACAGTCGGGATGGGACACGCTTCAATTCCCATCATACTTAAGATAGGTGTCATATTCATCATGGCTGCTTTTCCTACACCGCATATATCGTGTAACAGTGCAATCTTTTTTACTGGTCTCATAACTTACCTGTATTCCCCTTTTATCAAATGTAATCTACGGCATAATGTCACAAGGGTAGCTCCTTTTGGCATGCCAAGTAATTCTTCTTCTGTAATTCCTCCAAGTACAACAATAGCCACACCATAAGTTACCACTGCTGCAAGAAGTGCGATGATCGTCGCAATATATGGGCCTGCGAACAATTCGAAAATCAGGTGGACCAAAACAGCGATCACACCCATGATCAGTGAAGCCAGTGCAGGGATTACAAAAGTCTTCTTCTTTTCCTGCACATATCCAATCCTGTCACGCAGTGCTTTTGCGTTCAATACACAGATTGCTCCGGAGAAAATAATCTTACTTAATACTACGGCATAGATATTCCATTTCAATACTACCAGCATCAGGAACAATGTCACAATATGGATCACCAGGGAAATTGCAGCATTCTTTACCGGAGTCATCATGTCATCAAGGCCCTGTAATACAGAGTTGGTAACAGTTGACAGACAGAAAAATACAACCGAAAGAGCTCCCATCTGAAGCATCAGTGCAGCCGTTGTATTATCCTGAGTAAAATATAACATATTCAGGATCGGTTTTGCCAGCGTGATAAAACCAACCGCACATGGAATTGCGATCACCATATTAAAACGGCTTACCGTATTGATCTTATTATGTACCTGTTTTCTGCTACCAGTCTGTACTGTTGCAACCAGACTTGGCACCAGAGATGCCGCCAGTGCACTGGAAATGGAAAGCGGTACATTGATCATTGTACTGTACTGTCCCTGAAAGATTCCCAAAAGACTTGCATATTCTTTTTTACTGAACCCCTGTGCAGCCATTACGTTATTAAAAAGCGCCGTATCTACGAAGTCACTGATATTATATACAGTTGCACTTAAAATAACCGGTGCGATCGTTACAAACAGAACTTTGTATACCGTCTTATAGCTTTCGCGTTTTTTCGAATGGTCACGTCTCATTTTGCGTTTGAAGACTTTGTTATATGCAAGAAATACAAGACCAACAAATACTAATGCACTGAATGCTCCAAGAACAGTACCAAGTGTTCCTCCGGCTGCGGCAAATGCCGGACCGAAAGATTGGTCACCTCTCGTTTTTCCTACGGCTTTTCCTGCATTTAATAATACATAGGCTCCCGCAATAGATACAACTGCATTTATGATCTGTTCAATAACCTGTGAAATTGCAGTCGGAATCATGGAACCGATTCCCTGAAAAAATCCTCTCAAAACTCCGAGTAATGCAACGATCAGAATACACGGTGCCAATACACGGAGCGCATATGCACTCATATCCAGATGCATGATCGTCGTTGCAATAAAATCAGCTCCAAAGAATACAAGCAGAGCTACAAAACCACCGGCGAGCAATGCAAATGTTATGGCTCCACGAAAAATCTTATGCGCATTTTTGTATTCTCCTACGGCGACTCTTGCGGATACCAGTTTTGATACTGCCAAAGGGAGGCTGTAAGAAGTCAACATCAAAGCCACGGAATAGATTGAGAACGCTACAGAATAGTATCCGTTTCCTTCCGTTCCGATAATATTAAGCAGCGGAATGCGGTAAAATGCTCCGATCAGCTTTGTGATAACTCCTGCTATCGCCAGAATCGATCCCTGTACGAGGAAATTCTTCTCATTTTTTTTACGTTGTTCAGACATACATCTTTAACTCCATCATTTTGTATAAATTAGTAAGATCAATTGTTATCTCAGAATATCCAGGCGTTCCATAATCTCTCGTTGTTTTTGTTCCATCACCTGGCGTTCTTCATCTTCCATATGGTCATAACCTGTTAAGTGTAACACAGAATGCGCAATAAGAAAAGCATATTCTCGCATCGGACTGTGTCCGTACTCTTCTGCCTGTGCAAGAACTTTCTCTTTTGATATCACAATATCACCAAGCGTCAGTTCTCCGCTTTCAGGATCGAAACAATCTTCTTGTTCTTCCAGGAAGTCAAATGTTCCAGGTTCCGGATAATCGATCATAGGGAAAGACAATACATCAGTTGCTCTGTCGATTCCTCTGAATTCCTTATTCATCTCATGAATCTGTGCATTTTCTGTCAGGAGCAGGTTTACTTCTGCCTCATAAGGGCAGCCTACATAATCCAGGGCTTCTTCTACTACTCTTTTTGCAAGTGCTTCACATTCAAGTGGAAGTTTCACATCCCCTTCTTCTTCAAAATATAATGTCATGATCTTCGCCTCTTATCTTTTCCTTTGTATTTAGCATCATTTCCACGACGGTTTTCGTGTTTGCTTTCATAATCTTCGTATGCTTTTACGATTCTTTGTACCAGCGGATGACGTACAACATCTTTGCTGGTAAGGTGGCAGATACTGATATCTTCGATATCTTTTACAACTCTTGTTGCCACATCAAGTCCCGATACCTGACCGGATGGCAGATCCTTCTGTGTTGCATCACCTGTAATGACAACTTTTGAGCCAAATCCGATTCGTGTAAGGAACATCTTCATCTGTGCCGGGGTGGTATTCTGAGCTTCATCCAGAATAATAAATGCATTATCAAGCGTACGCCCACGCATATAAGCAAGCGGTGCCACTTCGATCAGACCTTTTTCAGAATTCTTCATAAAACTTTCTGCGCCCATGATCTGATACAGTGCATCATAAAGTGGACGTAAGTACGGATCGATCTTACTCTGAAGATCTCCCGGAAGGAATCCGAGTTTTTCTCCTGCTTCGATTGCAGGACGTGTCAGAATAATCCTTCCAACTTCGTTATTTTTAAATGCAGTGATTGCCATTGCCATCGCAAGATATGTCTTACCGGTACCGGCAGGCCCAAGTCCGAAGACGATCATCTGTTTGCGGATTGCATCTACATATTTTTTCTGCCCAAGGGTTTTGGGTTTGATCGGCTTTCCCTGTAATGTATGGCAGATAATATCCTTATCGATCTCCAGAACATTTTCTTCACTGTCTTCCATTACAAGCGCCAGTGTATAATCTACATTCTGTTCCTGAATCGTGTTGCCCCTTTTGGAAAGTTCAACAAGCTGATCCAGCACTTTTTTTGCTTTTTCCACCTTAAGAGCATCTCCCATGATCTTTACACTTTCACCTCTCGCGATCAGTGTTACATGAAGAGCCCGTTCTATTTTCTTTGCATATACATCGAACTGCCCGAACACATTCGCTTCATGTTCTGCAGGTATATCGATGACTGTTTCCATTAATCCCATGCATTAATCTCCATTCTTTGTTTCTTCTTCCGAAGAATTTTCTATCGGAATCGGTACAGACGGCATCTTTCTGCCAACGGAACACCTGATCTTTAGTGTTCCCTTTGCATAATACGTCTCAGACCCTGTGTATATTTTAACATCATTCTGGATAATTTCTACCCCTTTTTTCTCCAATTCTTTACAGTAATCCTGAAAATCTGCCGATAATATCATTCTGGCATCTGCTTTGGTATACTTCTTATACATTTGGCGGTAAGGCGTTATCGTGCTTTTTTCTAATGTCACCGGAATTACATTGGCAATCTGATATTTTTTCTGATCTACATGTTTTTCGAAGACCGGATATTGATTGTTTTTAGATTCAGTCGTGAAATAATGCCTGCCAAGACGGATTCCGTAATTTCTTTTCTGGAGAAAGTAAAATCTTGAACGGTAATATTTTTTCTGTATATATTGTCTGGTTAACTCTTTCTGATATGTAATGGCTTTTTCTCCTGTTATGTCTGCATCTGCATTTTTCAATCTGTAACCGGTAATCTCTTTTTCATCATTACAGATTGGAATCTGACCAGACACAAGGATAGCTCCTTTTTTCACTTTTGTCCCCCGCTGTACCATAGGAGTGCCGGTACGCGTTATAATATCTACAATTGTGCAGTCCGTATCTGCAATAATATCTTTTCCTTCTTCGTTATTGTCTGAACTGATTTTTGAACTGTCCGTAAAATCGTCTTCATTTTCCTTTATTCGGATGACAAGACGGCATCCATCCACGGAAGCGGAAACCCATATGATCCTGTCGTACTTTTTTCTGAGATCCTGCACGATCTTTCTACAGTTTACATCTGATTTTTTCATACCGTCTTTGACGTTTTCGGACGAAAGGAATCTTTTCAGCGTATCATCTGTATAAGAGAGATTCCCACTGATATCTATGCCCCAGATAAAACGTGTCATAAAAAGGATCAGACCGGCACAGATAAGAAAACCAGACAGCAGTATGTGACGTTTACGGTATCTGTGTAAAAGAAAAGGAAGACCACTGCGGCGTATGATGCAAACCTTCGTACCGGTCTTCCTTACGATCTCTTTCAGTCTGCGAAAACCATCAATCGTAAGATTCATCTCATATGAACCGCAGACCCGCTTCAGATCCCATATATAAATATTTTTATAACGGCAGGCATTCAGAAAACGTTCCGGCGAATATCCGGTTATCCGTATCCTGACATAACCTTTCAAGTACCAGATCAGCTGTTCAAACACGACGGTCCCCTCCTATAGTTGATACTCAATTGTTCTGATGTGACCGTGAATCTTCATCTCGTCATTTGTATAATATATAACTTCCAGTTTTTTCCCAGTGATTTTGATCTGACCACTTTTGGATTGAAGCCTTATTATCTGATCTGTATATTCTGTCATTCCTCTGTAATTTTCCACACAAAGATCATTTGTTCCGGTAATCGTAAGAATCGGGAGCCCCATTGCTACATCTTTTGGGACTCCCGACATCTCCGCCGCTTTTTCTTTCCATTCCTGACGTTTCATAAAAATACCGTGCTGGTAATTTGTATTACTCTATGCTTTTTCGCCGGAATATATGCATGGCAATTCAGTTACCTCTTTTTAAAGTTCGTGATATGCCTGTGTGTAAAAATACTCCTGTGAATTCAGTGGTGCCTCCTCATTAATTACACGATGATAATTTCCCTCTGCATCCAGATATCTTGCTTTCTGGTTGTCTGCAAGCATAATATCGAACATATCCTGTAATTTATTCTGCAGTCTTTCATCGTATACAGGCGCTGCCACTTCCACACGTCTGACTGTATTTCTTGTCATAAAATCTGCGGATGCAATATAGTATTTCCTGCGCTTACTGTTTCCGAATATATAGATTCTCGAATGCTCCAGGAATCTTCCGACAATGCTGATGATACGAATGTTTTCTGTCTTTCCTTCCACACCAGGGATCAGGCAGCAGATTCCACGGACAACCATATCGATCTTCACACCTGCTTCGGAAGCTTCGATCAGTTTATCGATGATCTTCTTATCTGTAAGAGAATTGAGCTTAAATCCAGCATAAGCTTCTTCTCCATTTCTTGCATGTGCAATCTCTTCATCCAGCATGGCAAGTACTTTATTCTGCAGACATTTCGGTGCAACCAGAAGATGTTCACTGTGCTCTACAACTTCACCCTTTGACAAAGCCTGGAATACATTGGAAGCTTCCAGTCCGATCTCTACGTTAGCTGTCATAAGAGAAAGGTCGGTGTACAATCTGGATGTCTTTTCATTGTAATTACCGGTACCAATCTGTGTAATGTACTCTACCTGACCTCCGTTTTTGCGGGTGATCAGACACAGCTTGGAGTGCACTTTATAGCCATCCAGTCCGTAGATCACCTGACAGCCGGCATCCTCCAGAAGTCTGGACCAGCCGATATTATTTTCCTCATCAAAACGGGCTCTCAGTTCTACCAGCACGACAACTTCTTTTCCATTCTCGGCTGCTTCGATCAATGCCTCTACCACTTTACTCTGCTTCGCCACACGATACAGGGTCATCTTAATGGAGATGACATCCGGATCTTCGGCCGCTTCCGTCAGCAGATGTAAGAACGGACGGATGGATTCGTATGGGTAAGATAACAGTTTGTCTTCTTCCCGGATCTGTTCTATGATACTTTTTCCATCCTGGAACTGGTCAGAGCGCTGCGGTGTACGTTTTGGAAAATATAATTCCGTATGCTTTCTGAGAAGATCCTGGATCTGGAATACAAACGACAGATCCAGTGGTGTTGAAGATATGAATACATGGCTTTCATCCAGCTCCAGATATTCACATAATACGACAATTCCTTTTTTGTCGATATCTCTGGAAAGTTCCAGACGGATCGGTGCCAGTTTCTTTCTCTGCTTAATCAGCCCTTCCATAAATTCACGGTAGTCCAGATCTTCGTCGTACAATGCATCTGCATCGATATCGGCATTTCTTGTGATACGGAGTAAAGATTTTGATTTGATCTTATATCCTTTGAATACCGCCGGTGCGAAATGCAGAATCAGTTCTTCGGCGAGCATATAGGTGCCCTGCATTCCCGGAACTGCGATCAGGCGTCCGAAGATGTTGCTGGTGCATGGAATAATTCCCAGACGGTCTTTCTTGCCCTTGGAGCCAAGTACGGCTACGGCATAGATTTCTTTATTTCTAAAGAATGGGAATGGCTGTCTTCTTCCTACAACAGTAGGCGAGATCAATGGTGCAATCTCGGATTCAAAATAACGCTCGAGATATGCAGCCCCTTCTTCATCGAGTTCATTGAAACGTAAAATGCGGATGCCTTGTTCTGCCACACGTTCCATCAGTTCTTCATAGACCGCTTCTTTGCGTTTATTGATTTGTTTTGTGCGTTTTAAGATTGCATCAATCTGCTCCTGTGATGTCATGCCTGTCTTATTTTCACGGATCTTTTTGTCAAGAAGTGTCTGGTCATATAATGATCCCACACGTACCATGAAAAACTCGTCCAGATTGCTCTGATAGATCGATGCAAATGTCAGTCTCTCACATAATGGGACTTCTGGATTTTCAGCTTCTTCCAGTACACGTTCATTGAATTTCAGCCAGGAAAGTTCCCGGTTCATATATATGCTGCTCATAGTGTTTTCTCACCTTTCTCTGTGTATTTTTCACTTTTTTCTTTTCCGAAATATTCATTCCAGTATTCCTAATATAGCATAGCATTCCCCGACTTATATTAGATATATGTTAAATCTATGTTAAATCAGCCCGCCGGGAAAGGCAGGCTGATAAACAGATTATATTTTGGTATATTATTTTAATGTTACATTTAATTTTACCGGCTGATGATCGGTATATTCGAACTGTGTGTCGATATTTTCCACTTGATCGATCTTCAGATTATCCGAAACGATGAAGCCATCCAGTACATATACCTGTGAATCATCATAGTTACCGCTGTATGGTCCGTTTAACAGGCGGCAGGTCGGTACATTATCGGATACTGCATAAGAAAATCCTTCCGGGATATCTTCTTTTCCGACCTTTCCCGGAACCCAGCTGTCTTTATCGTGGATCGGATAGGTGTCCATTCCATCAAATGTCTGGTTAAAGTCCCCGCCGGCAATCACATAATTTCCTTTTTCATACTCTTCTTTTAACTTCTTCACCAGAACTTTCCGCTGCGCGATCTTACCTTCTCCGCTGTCATAAGCTTCCAGATGAAAATTGATCAGAACCAGCTCTTTGTCACTGCCTTTTATCGGAATTCTTGTTTCCAGCATACAGCGCTTAAGATTGCAGGTTTTTACCGGCCATTTGAAAGATTCCGGAAGTGCGATTCTGGAAGCCTCCGATACTTTGTAATCAGAATATGTTACCAGGCCGCTTTCAACTTTACCGATCGTCGGAAGCGGGTATGGGACATATACGCATTTGAAATTACATGCAAAGATTCCATCTACACCCAGTGCTTTTTCGTAGTAAGCTTTTTCGTTGATGTGATAAGATCGTTTGGAATCAATGTCTACTTCCTGAAGAAAACAGACATCGGCATCTGCATCATTCAGAATGCCGGCAATTCCTTTCATATTGTGCTTTACCAGATCTTTCGTCTCCGGCATGACTTTACTTCCGCCGTCCATAAAGAAATCTTCGTCTTTGCTAAGTCCGGCATATCCGGTATTATAGGTCAGGATCGTCATCGAATCTCCCGTAGATATGGACTGTTTTCCACTGGTTGTGTTCAAAGTCTCTATCTGATCCGGACGGTATTCCAGCGCTGTCAGAATGGCAACAGCCGCCAGGAGAATCAATACAATTCCAAGTATGATTCCACCTAAGATCTTCCCGAATTTTTTCATGTTGTACCTCCGTGTTTTTTATCTTTTGGCAGATACCAAAGTAACATAGTAATTATATCCGCCTGATATATTTATCTATTATAACAGTAGTTTTGTAGAAAATCCATTCATAAACCGAGGAAAATACGGACAATTTCACGGTGGTTTTTCTAGGATATCGGTGTTATAATGAGCCATATTATGTAAGGAGGCGATTATCTATGGCTACACCACTTCTTGTGTTGATCATATTGGCAATTGTGATTATTGCATCAATCATAACATCTGTTGTCACGTATGTTATTTTATCCGGGAGAAATAAAAGAATCCGCCTGGCAGAGCAATACCGCCAGCTTGGTATTACAGAACAATATCTGAAGATTCAGGATGAAATCGAGAGGATCATCCGTTACAAAGATATCAAACTTACAACGGCGTCACCTGTAAAGATGTCAAATCCGGAAGACGGACAGAATGAAAAAGAAACAGAATCAGGAACATTCGCAGATGACATCTGGTTCATCGTCCGCGGAAAGGACAGAAAGACATCTGAAAAGCTTCTGGAATACTGGCACTTCATCTGTGAGAATTCCGAATGGAAATGTATAGAGCGCAAGAAAAAAGGTTAAAAATCAGGAAAACCGACAATCTGTACCATACGGGAATCTGCTTCATTCGAAGCAGATTCCCGGGCACAGTCTGTCGGTTTTATTTTCTGTATTATTCTGCGTATTTTTATTTTTCGATAGTTTCTTTCTTATAAACTTTCTGCTGTGAAAATCCTCTTCCTCGCACTTCATTTACATTTCCAATGATCATAAATGCATGTGGGTCGATCTCCTGTACCAGCTGGTTCAGGCGCATAAGTTCACGATTGGAAACTACGGTAAGGATCATCGGCTGATCGTTTCTCAGATATCCGGTCTGTGTATAGACCAGTGTCGTTCCGCGGTCAAGACGTTCCTGGATCAGACGGTTCAGTTCTTCGTATTTTTCAGTCATGATCTCTACTTTTGTTCTGGTAGATCCCATCAGCAGTACCTTGTCCAGAATGACGGTATAGATCAGTACCAGTAAGATACCGTATACAATCTCTTCTTTGTTGGTGAAAAGCATCTGTGAGATCAGGATTATAAAATCAAATACATACAGCATCACAGATACCGGAAGTCCGAACTTTTTGTTGAGAACCAACGGCGGAATATCCATTCCCCCGGTCGATGCACCGCAGCGTATTACAATTCCGATTCCCATTCCGATCATCAGACCGCCGCAGATTGTTGATAACATCTTATCGTCTGTTACATTCTGAAGTGCCGGTATCTGTTCGAGCACACCCAGAATAACCGGGTAATAGAATGTACTGACCAGTGTTGTAAGTGCAAATTTCATTCCAAGGACAGCCGCTCCAAGTAAGAACATCAATGTATTGAAGATTAATACAAATGTATGGATTGGAAGCCCGAAATAATGGTGGATTGCAATACCCAGTCCTGTCGTTCCGCCCGTGATCATATCATTTGGCAGAATAAACATGACGATCGCCAGTGCATAAACTGTATTCCCCAACAAGATCATACACAGATTTTTTAAATTCACTTGCTTCATAGTATATCCTCTCCTGACATTTTCATCCTTATTAGTATAAAGGATGATATCTTTTGAAACAAGAATTTTTTATAATATCTTTTATATATCTGCAATTGTTTCTATAATATTTTCTTTTATTTCGGCATTTTACTTATGATATGGTTCATGGCTGATGATCCGGTAGCTTCGGTAGATCTGTTCCAGGAGGATCACCCGCATCAGCTGATGTGGAAATGTCATCTTTGAAAAACTTAGTGCATAATCCGAGCGTTTCAGCACTTCTTTTCCAAGTCCGATCGAGCCGCCGATGATAAATATAATGTGACTGGTTCCCTGGATCCCAAGCTTGTCAATCTTTTCTGCCAGTTCTTCTGAGGTCAGAAGTTTTCCCTTGATTTCAAGTGTAACGACGTAGGCATCGTCCTTGACATATTTGAGAATCCGCTCTCCTTCTTTGTCGCGGATACCATCTTCTACGGTCTCACTTGCATTGTCCGGAGTCTTTTCATCTGCTACCTCGATGATCTCCAGCTTACAGTAGCGGCTTAGACGTTTGCTGTATTCTGCGATTGCATCTTTTAAATATTTTTCTTTTATCTTTCCCACTGTGATTAATGTTATCTTCATTCTATTGTTCTTTCTATCTCTGCTTTTTTTAATTTTAACTATAATTAATAATCTTTCGAAAAACTAATTTCTGCACATCTATTCTGCTAATAATTTTTCTGCCTTAGTGATTAGTGTTCTTCTATTCTGTTATCTGATACATATATAATTCATGTAATGCTCTTGTTGCGCAGATATATTTTGCCTGATTCAACATCGGGTTTCCGGCATCCTGGAACACACCGAATACCTGGTCGAATTCCAGACCTTTTGCAAGATAAAAGGTCGTGACGGTAAGTCCTTTTTTGAATACGGAACTGTTGCGGTCGATATAATGCACTTCTTCGCCGCGGGCTTTTAATATCTGGTATAAGGTGGATGCCTCTGCTTCCGTCATGGTAATAATGGCAGCAGTCTCATACTCGTCTTCTCCAAGTTTGGCTTTTGAAAGGATTTCATCCAGAACTGCATCTTCTGTCTGGAATTGTTCTTCTACCACTTCTTTTCCATGACGTTTTAAGAGTTCTACGTCTTTGACACCAGTCAGTTTTTCGGCATATCTGGCAATCTCCATTGTATTCCGGTAACTTTTATTCATCACGATCTTGCGGATCTTCTGATCAAATACGCCCGGAAGGAACTGCAATACATCACGCATCTGTTCATCTAAAGTCTGTGCTTTATCACCGAGAATGGTCATCCGGCATTTGAAGATTTGATTCAGGATCACATACTGCAGATAAGAATAGTCCTGCATTTCGTCAATAACCAGATGCTTGATGTGATTATGCACAGCTTTTCCGGTCAGGCGGTACTTCAGATACAATACAGGAAATACATCTTCGTATTCCAGTTTGCGCTTTTCATATTCGACATCCGGAAGTGACGGGTATCCGCATTCTTCCAGAAGCCAGCCGTATATCTTGTAGATGTCCTTTGTTACATACATCTTATCGAATTTCTCCTGTACGATCAGGAGCTCTTCTTCCGAAAGATCACGTCCAAGTAATGTCTCGTATTCATCAACACAATAATCTCTGATTGCATCCATCCGGCTGAGCAGAGGTGCATTCTGGAATTTGAAATAAAAGAGATTGATCAGTTCTTCTTCTGTCTTCTGAATTCCTTTATATTCGATTGCACGGAAATCCATCAGTTCATCTTCCAGTCTTGCAAGGAATCCTTCCATCATTCCGACAAAGCCTTCCAACTGCTTCTCTTCAAAGCGTTCTGTCAGATACGGGTCCTGAAGCTTCATGGTTCTTTCCAGCTGGTCATAGCGGTCTTCACAGTCCGGAACGATACCTTTCAATTCCCGGTATGCGAACAGGTCAAAACTCATCTCCTGAATATTTTCCTCGCCCAGTTCCGGAAGAATATGGGAAATGTAATCTGAAAATACACTGTTTGGAGAAAGGATCAGTACATTAGAGGATTTCAAATGCTCTCTGTCATGATACAACAGATAGGCAATCCGGTGTAAAGCAACGGAAGTCTTACCACTTCCGGCAGCACCCTGGATCGCAAGGATACGGTCATGTGTATTACGGATGATCGCATTCTGTTCTTTCTGGATCGTACGGACGATGTTTTTGAGCTGTACATCACTGTTCGTTCCCAGCTCCTGCTTTAAAATATCATCATCGATCTTGGTATCGCTTTCGAATGCATAGACCATCTTTCCATTTTTCACTTTGTACTGCCATTTGGCGGCAATTTCACCTTCGATCAGTCCGGCTGGTGCCTCATAAGATCCAGGGCCTTTGTCATAATCGTAAAAAAGCCCGCTGACCGGTGCTCTCCAGTCATAGATCAAAGGCAGCATACCCGTACGTTCCGCAAAGTTACCGATGCCGATATAGAATATCTCCGGTTCGTCTTCGCCATCATAGATAAAATCCACACGTCCGAAAAACGGAGCTTCCAGCATTTTACGAAGCCGGTGCTGCATCTTCAGTTTTTCCTGATTGTCATTGACCTGGTGTAAAAGAGCTTGCTGGTTGTCATAATTTTCATAGCCGTATTCATCCATCTCGGTGTAATTCTCCCAGTAGTATTCATTCATACTCTGGATGTCTTTCTGTCCGGCTTCGATGGATGCATCTACTTCGGCCAGGCGTGTGCGGATCTTCTCTGTTACTTTATTTAAAAATATCTTTCCGTCTGTTAAATCTAATTCTGTCATAATCTCCAACCTGTCTTTTTTTGTTTTATCCTTACATATCAGCAGGATTGATTTTCAGCTGTTTTCAGCATTAAATGTGTCTTACAATCATACCACATATATCTGTTTTTATTCAAGTCCGGATGTACTGTCTGCAGGACCTGCTACTGGCAGCTTTTTACGAACGCATGGCAAGCAAAAAGAGATATACACCAGAATCATTCTCATGTATATCTCTTATATAATTACGTGTTGTACATATTTATGAGTGCTTATAACATCATCTTTTCACTGTGCACAAAGAATTAAGCATTCTTTTTAGACAGATATTCGTGGATACCTTTGGCTCCTGCTTTACCTGCACCCATAGCAAGAATTACAGTTGCAGCACCTGTTACGGCATCTCCACCTGCGAATACGGCAGCTTTTGAAGTCTGTCCGTTCTCTTCCTCTGCTACGATACATTTTCTCTTGTTTGTCTCAAGTCCCTTTGTTGTAGAAGAGATCAATGGGTTTGGAGATGTTCCAAGAGACATGATAACAGTGTCTAATTCAATCTCATATTCAGATCCAGGGATCTCGATCGGACGTCTTCTTCCGGAAGCATCCGGTTCACCGAGTTCCATCTTGATTACTTTCATACCTTTTACCCATCCATTTTCATCGACGAGGATTTCTTTTGGATTGGTAAGAAGATCGAACTGTACGCCTTCTTCTTTTGCGTGATGTACTTCTTCTACTCGTGCAGGAAGCTCTGCTTCACTACGACGATATACGATATGTACTTCTGCGCCAAGACGAAGTGCTGTTCTGGCAGCATCCATAGCTACGTTACCACCACCGACAACGGCTACTTTCTTGCCTGCTGCGATTGGTGTATCGTAAGAATCATCGAATGCCTTCATCAGGTTACTTCTTGTCAGGTATTCATTTGCTGAGAATACTCCGTTAGCTGTCTCGCCAGGGATTCCCATGAACATAGGAAGACCTGCTCCGGAACCGATGAATACAGCTTCAAAATCTTCCTCTTCCATCAACTGGTCGATGGTTGTAGATTTACCGATAACAACGTTTGTCTCGAATTTAACGCCAAGCTCTTTGACTTTTTCGATTTCTTTCTTAACAACTTTCTGCTTTGGAAGACGGAATTCAGGAATACCATATACCAGAACACCGCCAAGTTCATGCAGTGCTTCGAATACAGTTACTTCGTATCCGAGTTTTGCAAGGTCGCCGGCACAGGTAAGTCCTGACGGGCCGGAACCAATGACTGCTACCTTATGTCCGTTTGTCTTTTCTGGTTTTTCCGGTTTGATATCATTTTCCAGTGCATAATCTGCGACAAATCTTTCCAGTTTACCGATAGATACTGCATCACCTTTGATACCACGGACACACTTGCTCTCGCACTGTGACTCCTGAGGACATACACGTCCACAGATAGCAGGAAGTGCAGATGACTGTCCGATCACTTTGTAAGCTTCTTCAATATTGCCATCTTTGATCTGTGCAATGAATGCAGGAATATTGATGGATACAGGACATCCCTGGATACATCTTGCATTCTTACAGTTCAGACATCTTGTTGCCTCTTCCATTGCTTCTTCTTTATTATATCCATAACATACTTCTTCAAAATTCGTAGCACGAACCTTTGGCTCCTGCTCTCTTACAGGAACTTTCTTTAATACATCTGCCATTACTCGTCACCTCCGCACTGACCACATCCGCCATGATGTGTGTCGCCTTCCTGTAATTTCAGCATTGCACGACCCTCCTGAGTCTTGTACATCTGCTGTCTCTTCATAGCCTCATCGAAGTTGACAAGGTGTCCGTCAAATTCCGGACCATCTACACATGCGAACTTGATCTCATCGCCTACATGCAGACGACAGGCTCCGCACATACCGGTTCCATCTACCATGATCGGGTTCATACTTACAACAGTAGGGATTCCCAGTTTCTTTGTAAGAAGACATACGAATTTCATCATGATCATTGGACCGATCGCGATACATACGTCGTATTTATTACCTTTTTCTACCAGTTCTTCTACCATTGTCGTAACCATTCCGGCATGACCGTAAGAACCGTCATCCGTACATGGATAATAATTACCAGATACTGCTTCCATCTCTTTTTCAAGGATCAGCATATCCTTTGTCTTGGAACCGATGATAACATCAGCATCTACGCCGTGCTCATGCAGCCATTTTACCTGTGGATAGACAGGTGCTGCTCCGACACCGCCTCCTACGAACAGGATCTTTTTCTTCTTCAGTTCTTCGATATCTTCTTCTACGAGTTCTGAAGCATTTCCTAACGGACCTGTGAAATCGCGGAAATAATCTCCTGCTTTTAATTCTTTCATTTTTGTTGTGGATGCTCCGACCGGCTGGAATACGATTGTGATCGTTCCGGCTTCTCTGTCATAGTCACAGATTGTAAGTGGGATTCTTTCCCCTTTTTCATCCATCTTTACAATGACAAACTGTCCCGGTTCACAATGTCTTGCTACACGAGGAGCTTCTACATCCATCAGAAAGATGTTAGCAGTTAATTGTTCTGCTTTTAAAATTTTGTACATCTTATTTCCTCCTAATTCCCAATATTACTATTATCATAATACGGCTTGTTCTATTTCGCAAGTAAAACCATATTTTTCAAAAAATGTCGATAAAATTGTTCAAGATTTATTTTATTGTATATGGAATAGATTTTGATTTTTATACCAAAGTACGCAAAACGGCTGTCACATAAACCTATGTGACAGCCGCCGTTATCTGATTTTTGTTATTTAAAAATCAACTTCTGTTCCATAATATGTACATGTAAATAATTTAGCCATTGTTGCAGGATCAATTGCTCTTGGATTAGATCCTGTACAGGCATCACCAACTGCAAGTTCTGCAATCTTATCCAGTTTTTCTTTGAATTCCTCTTCGTTGATTCCGAATTCTTTCAGAGTCTTAGGAATATTCATCTTTGCATTGAACTCATCAATCTTTGCACACAAGCTGTTGATCAGAGCTTTTTCTGATGTTCCAGGAAGTCCCATTCTGCGTGCAATCTCTGCATAACGTGATGCAGCCACTTTATCTTTTGCATTGTATTTGATTACATATGGCAGATAGATCGCATTAGCACATCCGTGAGGAATATGTCCGGTTGAGAATGCTGCTCCTGTCTTATGAGCCATAGAATGTACGATTCCAAGTAATGCATTCGAGAATGCCATACCAGCCAGGCACTGTGCATAATGCATCTGCTCTCTTGCTTCCATATTCAGGTTATAAGATGCCGGCAGATAATCCAAAACCATCTCGATTGCCTGCAGTGCAAGTGGATCTGTAAATGGACAGTTGAGTGTTGATACATAAGCTTCGATTGCATGTGTCAGTGCATCCATTCCTGTGTAAGCAACCTGTTTCTGAGGAAGTCCTTCTACCAGTTCAGGATCAACGATTGCAACGTCTGGTGTGATGTTAAAGTCTGCCAGAGGATATTTGATTCCTGTATTGTAATCTGTGATTACGGAGAATGCTGTTACTTCTGTTGCAGTTCCTGATGTAGATGGAATGGCTGCAAATTTTGCTTTCTGACGAAGTTCAGGAAAACTGAATGGCGTGATGATATTCTCAAATGTCTCATCCGGATACTCATAGAATACCCACATAGCTTTAGCCGCATCAATCGGAGATCCGCCGCCCATTGCTACGATCCAGTCAGGCTCAAATTCCTGCATTACTTTTGCGCCCTTCATAACAGTCTCTACAGACGGATCCGGTTCTACACCTTCGATCAGTTTGACTTCCATTCCGCCTTCTTTCAGGTAGTTCACTGCTTTGTCCAGGAATCCCTGACGCTTCATAGATCCGCCGCCGACTACGAGGACAGCTTTTTTACCTTTCAGATTCTTTAATTCGGATAAACATCCTTTTCCGTGATAAACATCTCTTGGTAATGTAAATCTTGCCATTTCAAACACGCTCCTTTTAAAATATTGTGTTAATCTTTTAACACAATTGTACTACTCGCGAATTTCTTTTTCAAGTCTTTGGGGCGATAAAATTGTGATTTTTTTAATATTATAGTGTATTTCTTCTATCTGTTTGTTACTTCTATATAACAAATGTATATTTAGAAGATTTTTTTCCGATTTATAGCTTTTTGATGTTTGTTAAAATATCTCTTATCTTAACTACTTTTAGTTGTATTTTTGTTGCTTTTCTGTTGTAACAAAATATCTTAGTTTTAAAAATTTTAAAATCTGCAAAAATTCTTTTCTGTTTCAAAAGATTTCGCTTATTTAATAACGATTAAAAATCATTGATAAGCATTAAGTATTACATATTTTTGCCAAAAGCTTTGTTAAAAATGTAACACTAAAATTAAATTAATAAATAAAAATTTGAATTGTCAGAATAGTTTAAAATAAATATTCCTGAATGAACGAAATATCATATACAGGTATGGTTCTTTCTGTTGAGTCCAGTTTTAATGACTCAATAAATGAGTTCATTACTTCACTTGTATCATACAGAAAAGATAACAAAATTCTTTCCACGATCACTAAAATAATTACATTTTGAGTGAGCAACAGCATTTCTAATATGGCGGAAATAGTCAATTTTTTCGCAGCTATCTTCATTGTCATAAGTTGACATTGTTTCCGTTTCGATTAGCGTACTTACTAATGGATTTATTCTTTCAACATAAGTTTCTAACACGCTGTAAGCCGTTCTTGAAAGGGTTTCTCTTGGAACAGTTAATAATGCATAAAGCATCATCTGCATTGTTGCCGGATTTCTAAGACCGAATTGGGTAAGAATATTCTTAATGTTCTTATTTGAAAATGACAGTTGCTTATAGTAATCGCTTTCCAAGAAATTTGCGTTACTCAATTCACCTAAAAGTGATGTGGTTGCTAAACATTGTAACAATAATGATTCCTCTTGACTAATTGTTGACATAATTATCCTCCATAATAATTTAGTTAATACATTTGCTTAAAAGCTTTCCGTATTCGTCCGATATAAAATTATCGTACCGTTCAGCGATTTTCTCAACGTGCTTGCTGACTGCGCTGGGCGTTTTGAAACCAACTGCGGCAGCGATTTCTTTCAGGGAATGACCGTCATAGCGCATCTGTAAAATCTTGCTGTCTACCCCGGGAAGTTGGGCTTTGAAATCCTCCATGTAAAACTTATGAATTATCTCAGATTCAAACTCGCTGCGTGGATCAGCAATATCAAAAAGCAACTCGCCGTCAACAGTAGTTCCTTCTTCCAAAAGCTCGTCAAAGGAAATGTGCTGTGCGGTACGGCTGTGTGTCCAGGAACGCATGAAGTCCTTTTTGTTGATATTCTTTCCTGTATAGTCATTGACCTGACGGGTATTCCAGATTTCATCAATCATCAGCTGCCAGTTTTGTTCCAGCACAATCAGATCTGTGAGGTTGCCTACCAGATTGCCAAAGTGCTGGTAACTGAGCCACGGCAGTTCATCGTCCTTGTCTGAATAATCCGGGCTCCGTGTCCCGGCTGTCCGGACTCAGGGGTTCTTCCGCACGGGAATATTCACATACTATTTTATTTTTCTATTTTCATTGGAATACTCAGTCAGAGACACTGTAAATCATCTTAAAGCACTTGCCATTATCGTAGTAATTGAATACGATTCATGAACAAGGTTTATTTTATATAAGCACTTGCAAATCAGCACCAGTTTGTAATTATTTCATTATAAAATTGTTCCTTATCTCCGGTTCTCTTCAGGTCTTCCTTTACTTTTCCATCTTTTAAGAAAATAATTCTATCACATGAACTTGCTATAATAGGGTCATGTGTTACAAGCAGAATTGTTTTCCCCATCTTCTTATTAATCTCTTCTAAAGTATGTATTACAACCTCTGATGAGGCAGAGTCCAGATTTCCTGTTGGTTCGTCCGCCAAAATCAAATCCGGATTGTAGATTAATGCGCGGCAAATCGCAGTTCTTTGTTTTTCTCCTCCTGATAATTCATATGGTTTTTTATCTAATAAATCCGTAATTGCAAACTTCTCAGCCATTTCCTCACATTTTTTCTTACTCTCCTGAACATCTGCCTCATCCAAAATAAGCGGAAGCATAATATTTTCTTTTATAGACAGACTATCCATAAGATAATAATCCTGAAATACAAAAGCAATCTCTGTTCTTCTAAGTCTTGCCAGTTCAGCCCGGTATATATCTTTTGTATCTTTATCTTTGTAATATATTGTTCCGTCATCTGGTTTGTCTAGCATTCCCACTGCCTTTAATAATGTAGTTTTTCCACAACCAGAACGTCCCATAATCCCTACAAATTCACCTTCTTCTATCTCAAATGAAACATTATTTAAAACAGGATAAGTAATGCTTTCTCCTGTTCGGGAAGTTGAGTAATATGCCTTTTTTAAATTTTCCACTTTTAAAATTTTTTTACTTTTTTCCATCTCTACTATCTCCCTCTATTTTTCTAATATTTCTATAAGCAAATATCAAACTAAAAACAGCAAAAAGCAACCATATAGCACCAACAATCAAAATTATTCCTTTAAAGTATCTATGAACCCACTCAATCTGTAAATGTTTCGCATACAAAAGCATGCTACAATACAAAATTGAAATAATTGTGCCACATATAACAGGCAGTCCTCCTGATAGCAGACACTCTTTTATGATTCCCTTTCTGACTTTAGCAGAAGACATTCCTGATTGAATATAAAATCGGTATTTCCATTCTGTCTCTGGAAAATCACACTCCATTTTTATACTCAATACAAATATTCCACACAAAAGCATAATGATAATATTTCCCGCTGCTGAAGCCACATATAAAAGCTTTGTTTTACTTCTTTCTAACAGCAGCTCTTTCTTCTCGTAAATCAGATTCCCATTATCCACATCAAAATAATTTACCTGGGAATGATCTTGGGCATACGCTTTTATTTCTTCGACAACTTTATCATAATTTTCAGGTATGTTCATCATAACAGCCATATTCGCCCCATCTGCTTTCACACAGTTCTTCTGATAATATTCGTCTGAGAATACAATAATATGTTCACATGTTTCACTTCCAAACACACCTGTTAGAATTCTGTCTTCTGTTCCGACAACCTTGAATTTTTCTGTAAAATACTGTACTTTAGGTGCTGCTACGCCTTTTATATACAACCATAAATCAGCCCTTGCTTTTCCTATATAAATTAATGGATTTTTTGTATTGTAACCAATTCCGACTTTGTTTCGTTCAAACCTCTCCCTTTGATATACAACAAATATTTCATTGTCTTTCAAATCTAGCGATTTTCCAGTCCATTTTTCATAAGTTGATGCCGGAATCCCCATATGTTCAGCAATATCTGTCGTTGTCACTCTAGCACATGGTACTTTTCTCAGTTCAACCCCTTCATCATCTGTTAAATGATTCAAAAATTCTTCGTCATCCGTATTTGCCATCCATACCAAGTCAAACGGATAATTCTTCGGTTCGGTAATCGGAAGGTTATCCAATAATTTTATAGAAAAATCCGTCATAATAATTACAAGAAATGCTGCAACGACAAATGACATATTTATATTATAAAAGAATCTATGATACCAGTTTTCCAACCATGTAATTCGTTTATAATACTTCTTCTCTTTTTTATTCAACCGAACGAAATAGTATCCTGCCAAACTAATCATAAGCAGGCACATGCCCGCATTCAAAAATACAGTCGGAATACTTTGGGATATCTTTCCCCAATAAAACAACAGACTTATAAGGCCAATCAAGATCAAAAATATCCCAATCAGTAAAGTTTTCGGTCTCTTCTTCAGTGGTTTCCCGTTCTTTTTTCCAACAGTCAACAATGCATCCATTCCCAGACATGCTATCAATTCATCAAAAACAATGAATAGGATGCCGAAAACTTCACATGAAATCACCAATGTATTCCGCAGTGCAATAAATCCATAATTAACCTCTGTAGTAATTGTATTATAAAAGATATTTTGTAATACTGTTTTTGCACACTCTGCTAATATTTTTCCTAAAATCAAGCCACCAGTTACCGAGGAAAATATAATCCCTGCATATTCAAATCCAATAAACATATATCTATGCTTTTTCTTTAATCCCATCGTATCAAGCAGAACATAATCATAGGATTTTTTTTGTATGTACGAAATAATAACCAGTACCATTAATATAAACAAGAGAATATATGTCTCTTGAAAATTAATAAAAGTGTACATTTCTTCCACTATGCCAGAATTTTGTCCATGTATAATTCCTTCAATACTGTCACTAAATGCATATGATACATATATTGTCGAAACCATTAGTATACCACATAATATAACCAGTAAATAATGACCAAACTTATGTTTTAGTGTTTCAAAAAATATTTTTTTCATTATATATTCCCCCTCTATTTTGTTGGATATATACTAATCTATCATTAATAACTTTGGATATTCTTTACCTAAATATATTCCATTAATCAATGTCAATATCGTTCCACTTTCTCCAGATAGGATTGAATAATCATTTGTATACTCGTCATTGAAAATACAATTTCGATGACTTATAATCGTTTGTCTCATATTTCGTTCTCTTGTTATTAAAAAACTCTTATCTCCGGATTCCCTAAATGCTGAAATTTGTATAGACAAAACACTTGCATAGCCATGACACACAATAGGTAAATCAAAATTGTAATTATCTAATTCCTGATTGATTATTGACAATAATTCCTTTACATTTATATTTTATCATGTTCTTACATCATATTACAAGAACAGCTAATAAACGAAATTAGTTTTTGAAATTCACAATACCTTTCTTCCGTTCTTCTTCCCTGACTTCATTTTCTGTCTGCTTTCGTCCTGTTTTCTTTTTAGCTTCAATAATGCTCTGATCTGCATCACTGACTGCTAATTTCTGCTGTAACTGATATTTTCTGGTATTTTGTTTAATTGAACTGTTCTTATCACTTAGCCAGTCTTTCCGCTTATTGTATTCACTTAAGACAGATGATTTGTTGGAACCGGATGTCTGTGACAACATGCTTTTTAATGTAGAGGTTGAAGCAAGACTTTTACTACTTACTCCGCTCCGTGCTTTTGAAAAAATATCACTGATACTAATATTATTTTTTACACTGCTGAATGCAGCTGAATTTGTGGCACTGGAGTATGCCTTCTGAATGGAATCTGCCTCACTGGATAACATCGAGTTTACATTAAAACTTTCCGGGATTTCTGGTGTTTTCAGCTGCATCTGGCTTGCAATATCTCCATATGTACTGTTGAATAAATCCATACAATTTCCTGACTGTCCACTTAAACCGGATTCTGCATAGGTTGTTTCCATGTCGGAAGCCGCCACTGCATATTTTAAATTCGTGATGCTCATATCATTGTTACTGCTGTCAAAAAGAGAACCCATATCCGACATATCAAATAAACTGCTTGAATCCAGCTGCAACGGGCTGTAATTTTTAAACAATTCAGAAAATGAAATTTGTTCTCCATTTTGCAATTTCTGGTTCATTTCCGAAAACATCTGATCTGTACTATCTCCAAACAAACTGCCAAATATAGAATCTAAACCGTTATCTGTAGTTGAATCACTGCTGATATCATCCAAACTTGAGGATAAGGTATTCTCTATTGATTTCATCATTTCATTTGCCTTTTCATCTGCATTCGTGGTCTGATTTTCTATTTGAGGTGTATCTGTATTGTCTGCAGCAGACTGTACAGCTATTTCAGATGTATGATTCAATGATGCAGCGCAAACGTAACTGAAACTTCCAGCAACCATCGATAGCGTCAATAAACTCATGACTACCATTTTTTTCATAGCAACCACTCCTTTCCATTTTTATTCAATGTTAGAGTGACAGATAATAAAGGAAATATTTTTTGTCCAGAAAAAAAAGATTGGAAAATTTTCTGACATACTATCTTTAGGATGCTAAAAGGAAAGGAGAAAACCGATGCAAAATATGGGACTTCTTATGGAGTATGAAGATATACTCCTTAAAAAGAGAAAGGACTTTTCTGCAACCTATATAGGGCAGAATGCTTCACAAAAAGATATTAAAGAGTTGTTTCAATATGTTTTTGAAAATCTATTGGAATGGACACCGGAAATGGCCAGAGATTATCTTACGATGGATACCATTCAAAAGCTACATTTGATGAGGCCATTAAGGAAATTGGAATATCCGCCAGAGATTAATATTGACCAGGATCTATTCAGTGTTGCCTGGATGGTTTATCCGGAACAAATTCATATTTCCAGACATGAGCTTGTTTTAAATGTTTATCAAAAAGTATTAAGTGATAAACTGATAAAATATCCTAAAAAATTCTTCTTAGAAGCAGATGGCGAAGTAAATGCCTGTATTTGTCTATTATATGCCATTAATCAGGAGATGCCCTCACATAATATTGAAGATTTATATGCATTTTTTTGTAACAGGCCAAAAGTAACACGATTTCTAAGAAACGTGCGTTTGAATGCTCCATGCCATTCGATATTCGAGTATCCTATCGATTTTTTGCATGCAGCATTGCCAGATAATCAAAAAAATGAATTATGTTACCGCTATGAACGTTTCAAAATGTTGTTAAAAGAACAAAAAGATATTATAAAAAAAAGGAATGAGGTCTCTTCCGAACACGAAGCAGAAAATAAAGAACCAATCCATGCCAAAAAGAAGAGAACTAAGGGAAAAAACGGAAAGCAAAATAAATAATGCAAAATTTGAGAAAGGAGGCCCGCTTTCCTTATGCGGGAACGAAGAATCTCCTTTTATTTTTATGGAGTACTCTCGTTTATTTATCGATGAAATACCGAGTGAATGGAATTGAAATTCCTCTTGACCGAAAAGAAACGGCCGCTGCAAAGCGTATGGTTGCAAAGTTTATGGAGGAAGTTGAAAAAAACTCAAAAGATACTGGAAATACATCTTTATATTTCACCACACTGATCTTAATGCAAGTCTTGTCCCAGGAAGCATTAGATCATATAGATAGTGAAACCTTACAGAAATATATGGAAGCCTGTGAAAAAAAGAGAAAAGAAAGCCTGCCGGATTAATTCCGACAGGTTTTCTTCTTACATGATGTACGGAGAAGCAACAACTGTTTTTCCTTCTTCTGCTTTATAATAACACAGATAAAGATGCTCTTTTGCACGTGTCATTGCGACATAAAACAATCTGCGCTCCTCTTCCAGTTCTTCCGCTGTCTCAGCTTTTGGAGAAGGGCATACCCCTTCCACACAATCAATGATGAATACATGTTTCCATTCCAGTCCTTCTATCTCATTACTGTCTGGTTGCTCATCTGGTCTTATGTCTTCTTTAAAATCAGTAGAATCCATCGGTTTTTCAGTGTTTTTGTCCTGATTATCTATTCCAGAATCTTCTTTTTGTGGTGCCTTTTGTTCCATTTTCGAAGACGCTACCGCATCTTCTTTTACGCGATCCTCTTCATTTTCCTTTTCCGATATTGTAACTCCGTGCGCTTCCTCTTCCCGGCCATCCTCATCCTCTGGTTCTTCTGGGTCTTTTTCAATCTCTGTCTGTTCCGCTTTATCCGTTTGTGAATCTGCAGAATCATCTTCCGGGAATTCTTTTTCTGAAAATTCTGTTGTATCTTCTTTCTGATCTGGCTGATCATTCTCTTCTCTTTCTATTTCCTGATTATCAGTTTCAACTTGATCAGGCTTTTCTTTTTCTGTATGATCATTTTCATCTGTTGTATCTTGCTCAATTTTTTCTTTGTCTTCCGGCTTTTCTATCTCTGTTTGTTCTTCATTCGGTTCCTTTTGATCAATGTTATTTTCTGTATCTTCCGGTTTCTCTACTGCTAATTCCTGTTCCTCTTTTTTATCCTCCGGTTCATCTACGGCTGACTCAGGTTTGTCTTCTTTCTCATCCGGTTCTATTTCCGTATCATTTTCATAACGTTCTACATCCGGCTGTTCTTCTTTATCCAGATCCCTTTCCAATTCATCCTTTTCCGGCATATCTTCCTTGCCTTTCTCTTTTTCAATGTCTGCATGTTCTGGTTCAGCATCTTTGGAGTCCACTGTATCATTCTGAACATCATTGGTAATTCCAGTTGATTCCGAAGCAGTCAAATCATTTTCAGGAATTTCTATTTGTTCCTGCGGTTGTTCAATATCTTCTTTTTCCTGTGAAATCTGATCTTCTTTCGGATGAGCATCCGGTACATCCGTTTTATCTTCTCCATCTGGTTTCTCTATTTTGTCTTCATTCCCCGGCATGTCTTCTTTTTCCATATCTTTTCCAGAAATATCCTGGGTTTCACTTTTCTCAACATCATTCTTTTCTTTCGGATAAATCGGTAAAAAGCCAAGCAGCGTACCAAGTCCACCGCCAATTGCATAGAACAGCTCCAATGCGGCCACATATTTTGAATAAGATGTATGTTCAATTGTTTCCGTTTTGCCATCTTTCTCTACCGTTTCTTTATACAGATCATCTTTGGTCGTTTTAATGCCAAGAATTGCTTCCATGACACGACTTGTTGGCATATCACTTCTGTAATACTCTAATTGTTCCAGACGAACTTCCAGAATACTGACGCTTTTCTTAATGAAACAATCTTCCCCGACCTTACATCCCATACTTTCCGCTTTCCGAATAGAAGAATCATACTCAAGTTTCATACGCATAAGCGGCGTATATCTGGAAAGATATCGATCTGGAATACCAAGAGCAGATAATTTTGTCATAACATCCTTGTAATGTACGATATCTTTTGCTACCGCCCGGATTTCATCTTTCACTTCATTTTCTTTTCGTTCAATGATTTTTTCAAGCGGTTCATCCGAATGCTTTGCCTCTTTTTCTGCTTCCACACGAATTTCTTTCTTTTTATCATCCGACAATTCAATATCTTTTGTAATATCTATCTTACCGAATCCGCCCGCCATTTTTGATCGGAAGATATTTTCTACTTTATCCGAAGTTGAATCTTTTTTTGAAACATCTGACTGGACCCCATTATCGTTTTTTTCTGTATCATTTTTTTCAATCCGGTCTAAATCCGGGAATGGTCCTTCTTCTTCTTCCGTCATTTTTTTGAAAATACTATCTGCATCTGCTTTCAGCTTTTCCATATCTGGAAGTTTCTCGTAAGATCCATGATTGTCTACTGCTTTACAAAGTGAATATAATTCTTTGTCGAAATTCATGCGATTTTGTGGCACTTCCATTGCGACACCAATAATTTCTTTAATCGTCCCTGTGGCTGCCTGATCCGTAATGCGAAGCTCGTCTTTATCAAGTCCTCTTGTGATTCCTTTTTCAACAAAAGTATCAGCAATTTCAGCTTTTGTTCTTGTATCTTTCTCTACCGGACTCTCCATATGATTTTTTATTTTCTGGGTATCAACATATTCCTTTCCCTTTTCATCTACAGCAGGCGGAATGCTATTTGATGTATCCATATCCCGGTTATAGACCTTCTCCAATTCATTTTTAGGAAAATCTTCATGTTTACCGGTTGTTACAGCTTCAACTAAAATTCCATCTTTTGTATATGGCTGGCCGTCTTCTCCAATTGTGATTTTATCCGTATCTGGTGCAGTCTCATTATACGCATCTATGATCTTTTCCAACCGGCTGTCTATTTCTGTGAACAGATCCGGATTCTCTTTCAAATACTCTTTAAACGTACCCTGATAAGGCAGCGTTTCTTTCTGACCTTCCCATGCGCAAACCATTTGGAAACGTGGTTCTCCATGGAACTCAGTACCATACTCCAATCCGTCCATGATTCGTGTTTTTGATAAATTACCTTCCCCATCGTCAACATCTGCACCATATATACGCTCCAGATACATGCTTAATGCTTCTACACGCCCGTTTGCATTCAGGAAAGACTCACTCAGCGTTTCGGACAACCGGTCCAGTGCCGGCAATTCAGAACGTTCACTGATTTTAAGATAATCATTATATCTTTCCACAAAACCCGGTTTCATATCATCAAGCTTCTGACCGATTTCTTCCCGTTCTTTTACATAGTCGGCACGCTCTTTTTCCAGACTCTCTTTTTCTTCTTTTGAAATATCTTCTCTATTCAATTTTACATCGACATCATTGATCTTATTATTAACTGGGTAATATCCAAGCATGACATCGTTCATGTCTTCTGCAATATCCTGCATACCGGTCCGTGCATCTGCAAGTTCTGACAGAACATTTTCACGTACAAGCTCTACTTTATTCAGGTCAATATGTACAATAGCTCTTTCCTGTTTTGCTTCATCCAGCTTTGCAATCAATGCATCCTTACGCTCCAGGAAGTCCTCTTTCATGTTATCGCAGAATTTTTCCATAAACTCAGGCATCTTCGCTTCCACTTTATCAAAGAAAGCTTCTCTTATTTCTGGCGTTGCATTTCGAAGCCCAGGAATACATGCCCTGTTTTCCGGATCTGTACGGTCCAGACTTGCAAAATGTGTTTCTGTTCCCGGTGCTGCATCCAGTTTTGCCTGTAGATCCATCGGAATACGGCGATCTGGCTCCTGCACTTCCAAAAAACCTCTTACGCGGCCGGAATCATCCATAACACAAGTTGTTCTGTATGGCAGATCTTCTCCCTTTAATTTTGCTTCAAAAGTGACAAGATTGGTCACTCCAAACCGCATGCCGTCCACCTTCATGCTCTGACCAAATTCTTTATAAGCACGGATAGACCCCGGAACGATATTTTCTTTTTCAAATCCTTTCTGGTCAATACTTAATGCTGGTTTGATGTCTTCATAGTCCAATTTGATGATTGTCACATTTTTTTCCGGACCTGATGTATAGAATTTTGTCGTATCAATTCCTATAATCTTACCAAATCCAGGATCATGTTCCCGGAGTTTTGAAATATCATCCGATGTTAATCCGTCAGTATTTCCGCGGAATCCTTCTCGCAACTCAAAATCAATAAATCCGCTGGCCAAAGGTGTCATAACCGATTTATCCATTGCTTCGGCAATTGCCTTCTGACCATCCGGTGATAATTTATCCATCAGATCAGGATTATTGATTAACGCACGACATATAGCAACTCTCTGCTTTTCACCACCGGATAATTCATAAGGGTTTTTCTTTAACAGATGTTCTATCTGAAATTGTTCTGTATATTTCTTTACTTCTGCAATCATTTTATTAATATTCTGTTTCGGTTCGTCGAAAAAGTCTGAATGGATAATCTACTCTCCGCATTGACATCATTATCAAGGAGCTGATTTCTTCTCTTTTCGATGGTTCGATCGCCTGATTTTTATACTGTCTTACGCCGTGTCTTTCTTTCATCATTTCTAATATATCCATCACAATATCCTCTCTTTCGTTCATCTGATTAAACCAAGTATATCATATCTTTCCGTAAAAAATTCAATGGTAAAGAAAATCAAGACAATCAAAAATAGATAACCATGTTTCAGGTTATCTACTCTTAATTTCTGATTTTTCATTTCAGCTGGTTTTCAGTTACAAAATTTTATTAAAACACCAATTACAATTCCCTTAGATTTTCGACAATGCTTTGCCTCTTGCCGGCATGGTAAAGCACAGCAGGAATCAGCCAGCCCAGCAAGAGAAATACTGGTATAATCAGGATTACAGGCATAATGGTAAAATGGTATGTTACAAACCAGAACATAGCACTCATCATATTGCCAAGCATAGGGCTGAGCACCACTGAAAGTATGAGGGATGCTATGATGGAGCCCACCGCATAAAATAAGCCCTCATAAATAAGCATGAGCTTTAGCTGTCTCTTGGTCATGCCCACAGACTGTAATACGGCAAATTCTCTTTTTCTGGACAAAATTCCTGTCATAATTGCATTGAAAAAATTAAGTATGCCCACAAGTCCGATGATAGCACAGAGGGCACCACCACAGATTAAAAACATATTTTTAAACCGGGTAAATTCACGTCTGATAGATGCCTTGCTCTCATACATGAGAGTAGATGTATCTCCTGCTGTGAGCTTTTGCAGATACTGCTCAGCACTTGCTTCTGCCTGAGAATCCGGTGTGTCAAACATATAAAATTTTGGAATGACATCTGTACCGCTGTCCTCCTTAAGCTTCTCTACCGGCAAAACCATACTATAACCCAGACTTGTATAACGGAAGCTGATGGAATCAGGAACCGTCACAAGAGCACATACACTGTACTCCACCTCCTTTGCCTCTTCCTCATGGTATTCCAAATACTCCTCAGGCGTGGTCTGTTGGTCTGCCCGCTCGCCGGTTCGGCTGTCTATGTCATATCCAATCTGGTAGTTTACGGTATAAGTGTCTCCCAGCTCAGGGTAGTTGTCCAAATTTACTATATTGCCGTAATCGTCTGTGGATACAGCTACAGCGATTGCGTGGCTATCCGGGTCAGATAGTGGCTCCAGGGAGCCTTTTACTACAGTAAGCTTATCAAAAAGTCCATCGTCAAAGCCCTCTATACTGACGTCGACAAGTATGCTGTCACCTTTCTGCTCGTAGTGGGAGATTTCCTCCTGCAGCTCTTTGCCGCTTAGATAGTTTTCTGCCAGTTTACTATACTGGTCTGTCTCCATCCACATCATAGGGGATATGTCTGCCAGGTCATAGCCGCTTCCAGAGACAGTCTCATCTGTGTTTTCCTTTATCTCATCAATGGTATCTGCTCCTATATATTCATCTGCCGTATTATAGCGGAAATAATCTGTACTGCTCACGATAAAGTCTGCACAGGTTGACCTGTCCACATATTTATCCATGTCAAAGCCGTTGACAAGTGAAAAAAGCACATTTAAAAGAGTTACGGAAAGTGTCAGCGAGACTACAACCAGGATAGTTTTCTTCTTATTTCTGCCAAGATTGGCAAAAGCCATCTGATATACCTTAGCCCCACGGCTGTGGCGCTTTTTCTTTTTGCCGGTCATACCTTCTGTATATTTTGCTGCCTCAACAGGCGATACCTTTGCAGCCATTTTGCCGGGCTTCCTGCAGGACAAAAAGACAGTGATAATGGCAAATACAGCAGAACCGATAAAAATAAGCGGCGAGCTGCTGATAGCAGCCTTTGTGCCTATAATACTTGTGGTTTCTAATGCAATAGGAGTTAAAACCGCACCAATGCCATAGCCCAGAAGCAATCCTACAGGAATACCGATAATACACAAAAACAGAGCTTCCTGTGTGATTATGTGCCTTAATTGTCTTGGGGTGGTACCGATTGTCTTTAGCAGGCCATAAAACCTGATGTCCCCAGTCACTGAAATCTGGAATATATTGTATATAATCAGATAGCCTGTAAATATAATAAGCAGGAAAAAAGCAAGGATTGCAGCTACCAGTGAGAAATCTATGTCAGAGCTTACGGATGAGGCAGTAAGTCCCCAGTTCACACCGATTCTGGCGCTGTTCTCCTGGTCTCTTGTATTCCAGTCATAGCCTAAGTCTGTATCTATTTTTTCCATCTGCTCCCTGATATTAAGCTTGGAAGGAAGCATGACATTTAAGTCTATGTCAAGAGCTTCATCACCAGCGGCTATACACTTTTCGTTGATTTTATCTACATAGGCTTTTGATACGTTGATATAGTGAACAGGCATCAAATCGTCATACTCCCAATAGCCGACGAGGATAAAGCTGTCGGTCTGTGGTATCCCGGTGTCTGTTCCATTACCAGCCTGATAAGTAATCGTCACATTTGTTCCCAGCTTCGGTTCTACGCCAAGGAGTCTTAAGGCTGTAGTGTCCATGGCTATTTCATTTTCTTTTTGAGGCTCCTTTCCCGTGGTTGGGGTGGCATAGCTCCACTTGGTACAGTTTTTATCCATGTAGCTTACTTCCGCCGCTACCTTGCCGAATACGTCAGAGGAGCTGAAGCCGCACACGATACGCTCACCAGATGCCTTGACTCCCTTGTGGGCGGCTATTTTATCAGCCTGTTCTCTTGATAAATCCTTAAAGATGCCATCGCTATAGCCACCTGCCTGTCTGAAATTGTAGATCTCATAGCTTGAGTTTACAGACAGCATAATGGTAAATAATGATGTAAACATCAAAGTTGTGAGTGCTATAGCACAAATTGCAATAATATTTTTTTTTCTGGATGCCCACAGAGACTTGAAGCTAAGTCTGCGGATACATTTTCTGTTCTTTACTCTCATACTGCTCTCTCCTGAATATGTCCATCCTCAATTCTTATTATGCGATCCGCAAGCTGGGCGATTTCCTCGTTGTGGGTAATCATCACAATCGTCTGCGAGAACTTCTGGCTTGTCACCTTCAGAAGACCCAATACGTCCTGACTTGTACGTCCGTCTAAGTTTCCGGTGGGTTCATCCGCAAGAATTATGGCAGGCTCTGCCGCCAATGCTCTGGCTATGGCAACTCTCTGCTGTTGTCCTCCTGAGAGCTGATTTGGAAGAGCGTCAAGTCTCTGGTCGAGCCCCAGTGTCTCTGTTATTTTTTTTACAAATTCCTTATCGACTTTACCGCCATCCAGTTCGATTGGAAGCACGATGTTTTCGTATACATTTAGTACAGGCACCAGATTATATGCCTGAAATACAAAGCCGATTTTTCTTCGTCTGAAAATGGTAAGTTCCTCATCCTTCAGGGAAAAGATATCTTTGCCATCCACGAATACTTTGCCGGAGCTTGGTCTGTCCAGACCACCCAGCATATGTAAGAGGGTGGATTTGCCACTGCCGCTTGTGCCCACAATAGCCACAAACTCTCCTTTTTCTACATTGAGACTCACGCCATCTAAGGCATGTACACAGGCCTCACCTGTTCCATAGGTTTTCTTCAAATCACATGCTTGTAAAATGTCCATATATCCTCCTTAAAAACGAGATAAAATACGCTTCGCGAATTTGACTCGTTGCCCGCGTAAACTAAAAAACTGTATGCAGCATTTTTCGCTACATACAGATTATTACACAATATTCTTTCCAGATTCTTTCCGGAACTAATTAAATTATTACAGTTTTGAAAGATTTAAGCCGATTTTGGCAGAAACACAGAAAAAGTACTGCCCTGTCCATATACGGAGGACACCTTTATGTAGCCGCCCTCTTCACTTAGAATCTGCCGGCTTAAATACAGTCCTATGCCCACACCTTCCATATTTTTGGTATCTTCTGAGCGGTAAAATCTTGAAAAGATCTTAGGAAGCTCCTCCTCTTTTATGCCGATTCCGCTGTCTTTTATATCAATTCTTACAAACATTTCATATGCAGTAACAGATAGGCTTATAGTGCCCGCGTTTGTGTATTTTAAAGCATTATCGAGGATATTGCAGATGGCTTCCAAAGTCCACTTGCTGTCAAAATAAGCTTTTTCATCAGTATCATGAAGTATAAGCTCAAGCCCTTTAGCCCTGGCTTTGAACTCTGTCTCTTTTACAGCCAGTGTCAGCATGGACTTAAGAGCTTCTTCCTGTGGGGAGAGCTGCAATATGCCGTTTTCAAGCCTTGACAGCTTCACCAGAGAGGCGATTAAAAACTGCAATTTTTCCGACTGGGCATGAAGCTGGACAATATTTTCACGCATCTGGACTGATAAATTGTCAGTATCATCCTCAAGCAATAGCTCGCTGTATAAGAGCAGATTGGCTATGGGAGTCTTGGTCTGGTGGGAAATATCCGCAATTAACGACTTAATCTTGTCCTTTTCCAGCTCCACATTTCTGGCAGAGACCACAGAAGCACTCAGATAATGGGCGAACCTGGACTCAAGCGAGGACAAGCGTGTCTCGTCAAAGCTTTTTTCAGAAAAATTCCCTTTGGCTGCCTCATTTAACATATTTTCTATTCTATCAATGGTTTTCTTCGTGCGCAGATGGTTGATGGAAATTACAAGTGCTGTAATTACAAGGCATATGCCCACGATACAGATGGCTGTATTATAGTTATTCATTCAAATCTATATCCCATTCCATATACTGTTTTAATGCTGTCCGGTGTGCCAAGCTTGTCCCTGAGCCTCTTGACAGACACAGAGAGGGCATTGGCATCCACAAATTCCGCGCTGTCATTCCAGACTCTGTCCAGAAGAAAATCTCTGCGGAGGTTTATGCCCTCATTTTGAACCAGAAGCCTTAAAAGACGCTGCTCGGTCTTACTAAGCTCGATTTCCTGTCCATCTACTAAAAATATCATTCTCTCAAAATCAAATTCATAACAGCCCTTCTTATATACACTGGCAGAGGTATGTGCCTGTAAGCTTTCCGCCTTTCTAAGCTGGGTATTTACCCTTGCCCTTAATACTGACAGTGAAAAAGGCTTTGTGATGTAGTCATCTGCGCCAAGCTCCAGCCCCTTTACTATATCCATGTCGGTATCGTTTGCGGTCAGGAGAATAACCGGTATAGTTGGATAGTTTCTCTTTAGTTCCTGTAAAAAATCAAGCCCGCTTCCATCCGGCAGATTTATGTCAAGTAATATGAGAGACGGACAGCCGCACAGGAGCTGGTCTCTTGCAGCTTTTATAGTCTCACAGGAGACTATCCTTCTGTTCTCTGTCTTTAATGCCTTGCACAAGCCCTGATTTAAGGCTATATCGTCCTCTAGGATTAGTATTTGCTCCATCTGTATTTCCTCATAGTCAATCAATATTTTAGACTATTATAGCACAGGAGAATTTTATCTGCAGTAAAACTTGCTGAAATTACTAATCTTTCAAGTATTCCTTGCTTGATGCCATATTTCCACCTCAAACTCTGATTTAGTGTTCAAATCATATCACATTCTCAAACATATCTCAATTCCAATTGTCTCTGCCCATCTATTGCATTGCCTTTCGGCTTGCTTCTGTAACCAGCATCCGGTTAATCT
>OLNL01000393.1_pt1 | contig 49101 bp, 36 predicted proteins | sample 1672181 | NCBI WGS metagenome assembly OLNL01 (sample SAMEA3136656, study PRJEB25190) | human gut metagenome | biome: human gut; feature: human-associated habitat; material: faeces | place: Austria | collected 2013
CTGCCAAAATAAACCTGTCCCTTATTGGCAGGTTTACCCGTAGATGCGCTGGGGCTGTTCGGTGCCCTTTACGGAGGCTTCGGTCACGATGACCTTGGCGACTCCTTCCTCGCTCGGCAGGTCGAACATCGTCTGCTGCAGCACGTCCTCGCAGATGGAGCGCAGGCCGCGGGCGCCGGTCTTGCGGGCAAGCGCCATGCGGGCAATCTCGTGCAGGGCGGCGTCCTCAAACTCAAGCTCAACGTCCTCGAGCTGGAACATCTTGCGGTACTGACGCACAACGGCGTTCTTTGGCTCGGTCAGGATCGACACCAGGTCGTCCTCGTCGAGCGCCTGTGTCTGGGTGACGACGGGCGTACGTCCCACAAACTCGGGGATCATACCAAAGGCGTTAAGGTCCTGCGGGAGCACCTGACGCAGCAGGTCGTTCTCGTCGACCGAGGTGGGACCGGCGATCTCGGAGTTAAAGCCCACGCCCTTGTTGCCAACGCGATCGGCGATGATCTTGTCCAGACCCACAAAGGCACCGCCGCAGATAAACAAGATATTGGTCGTGTCGATCTGCAGCAGCTCCTGCTGGGGGTGCTTGCGGCCGCCGGTGGGCGGAACGCTTGCCACCGTGCCCTCAAGGATCTTAAGCAGCGCCTGCTGAACGCCCTCGCCCGAAACGTCGCGGGTGATGGAGAGGTTCTCGGCCTTGCGGGCGATCTTGTCGATCTCGTCCACGTAGATGATGCCGACCTGCGCACGCTCGATATCGCCATCGGCAGCATTGATGAGCTTGAGCAGGATGTTCTCCACGTCCTCGCCCACGTAACCGGCCTCGGTGAGTGCGGTGGCGTCGGCGATGGCAAACGGCACCTCGAGGATGCGCGCGAGCGTCTGGGCGAGCAAGGTCTTACCGGTACCGGTGGGACCGAGCAGCAAGATGTTGGACTTGGCGAGCTCCACCTCGTCCATATCGTCGTCGAGCCGCGAACCCGCACCCGAGGCCTCGTCAAAGGCCGAAAGCGCGGCGCCGCCCTCGATCACGCGACGGTAGTGGTTGTACACGGCAACCGACATGGCGCGCTTGGCGTCTTCCTGACCCATGACATAGGCCGAAAGCTCGTCATAGATCTCGTGCGGGGTCGGCACGTGCGTAATGACCTGACGCACGTCGTCCTCGAGCTCAAAGCCCTCGGGCTCGGGATCCATGGCAGGCTGCCCGGCAGCCTGACCGTGGTCGTTGAGGAAGCCCGGCAGCTTGCCGTTGCAGGCGGCATCCATAAAGTCCGAAGCCAGCGACTCCTCCAAGATCTCGGAGCAGGCGGCAACGCACTCGTCGCAGATAAAGATGTTGGTAGGGCCCTTTACAAGGCGGCGCACCTGACCCTGCTCTTTTCCGCAGAAGGAGCAGCGGATGGGGTTGCCGTTCTCGTCAAAGTTGTCCTGCATGTTACCGGCCATCCTAGGCGTCCTTCGCGGCAAGATCGCGCGAGGTGACGATACGGTCGATCAGGCCGTAGTCAAGCGCCTCGGTAGCGGTCAGGTAGTTGTCGCGCTCGGTATCGGCCTGGACCTTCTCGATCGGCTGGCCCGAGGCGTCGGACAAGATCTGGTTAAGCTCGCGACGGGTCTTCTTGATCTCCTCGGCCACGATCTCGATCTCGGTCTGCTGACCCTGGGCACCGCCACTGGGCTGGTGAATCATGACCTTAGAGTGCGGCAGGCAGAAGCGCTTGCCCTTGGCGCCGGCCGAAAGCAGCACGGCGGCCATAGACGCGGCCATACCGACGCAAATGGTGGAGACCTGCGGCTTGATAAAGTTCATGGTGTCCAGAATCGCCAGGCCGGAGTAGACCTCGCCACCGGGCGAATTGATGTAGAGCGAGATATCCTTCTCGGCATCCTGGCTCTCAAGATGCAGCAGCTGGGCAACGACCAGGTTGGCGCTGACGGAGTTGATCTCCTCGCCCAAGAAGATGATGCGGTCGTTGAGCAGGCGCGAATAGATATCGTAGCTGCGCTCGCCGCGCGGCGTCTGCTCGATAACGTATGGCACGAGGGCGGAATCGAACTTAGCGATCATACGCATCTCCATTTCTCTCTTGCGGACCAAATTGGTTCTAGATAAACGAACGGTGCCCGCATGCTATGCATTGGCTGGCACCGTACGAAGCAACCGAATAACCGGTTTATAACTTTACCCCATCACGGGCGCCTGCATGCGCTCGCGGGAAAGGTGGCGAGAATTACTCGGCGTCCTTGGCGGTCTCGTCGACCTCGGTCACCTTGGCGTTCTCGACCAGGTGGTCGACGGCCTTGGAGCGACGGATGGACTCGCGGACGGCAGGCATGCGGCCATCAGCGATGAACTCGGCCTTGGAAGCCTCGACGTCCTTGACGCCGGCCTTCTCGAACTCGGCGTTGACGTCGTCCTCGGTGACCTCGATCTTGAGCTCACGGGCGAGGGCGTCGAGCGCCAGGGACTCGCGGGCAACGTCGTTGGCCTGCTTGTGCAGGTCGCCGATGAACTGCTCCATGGTCAGGCCGGAAGCGGGCAGCCAGGTGTCCAGCGTCATGCCGCGGGCAGCGAGGTTGGACAGGAAGTTCTGGCCAAGCTCCTCAAAGACAGACTGCTCGTAGTCGGCGTCCATCTCCTCGAGCTGCAGACGCTCGGCGAGAGCGGCGACGCAACGGTTCTCCTTCTCGGCCGGAAGGCGGGAAGCCTTGTCCTGCTCGATCTCGAGCTTGATGGCGTCGCGCATAGCGTCGATGCTGTCGAAGCCAAAGTCGGACTTGACAAGCTCGTCGGTGAGCTCGGGGGTGTTGCGGACCTTGATGCCCTTGACGGTGACCTCGACGGTGTGGGTCTCGGCCTCCTCGCCATCCTCGACCTCGTCGGTCCAGGTGACGGTCTTGACGTCGTCGACGTTAGCACCGATCAGAGCCTCGTTGAACTCCTTGGGGTTGCTGTCGCTACCGGCGATGAGCATGCGGCCCTCGGCAGCGAAGTTGTCGGCGTTCTCGACGGCCTTGAGGTCGACGGTAACGTAGTCCTCGGCCTCGACGGCACGACCCTCGACGTCCTCGAAGGTGGCACGGTAGTTGAGGAGCATCTCGACCTGGTTGTTGATCTCGGACTCGGTGACCTCCGCGGGAGGCATCTCGATCTCGACGGCGTCGTAGGAGGAGAGCTCGGCGGCAGGACGCAGAGAGAACTCGACGGTGTAGGTGTAGTCCTCGTGATCCTTGGCGAGGTCGAGCTCCTTGTAGTCACCGTTCTTGGTGGGGACGATGTCCAGCTCGTTGAGGACGGCGGGCTCGTTGGCGGCGATCAGATCGTTGGTGGCCTGAGCGAGGGTGGCCTCGGCGCCAAGAGCAGCGTCGATGACCGGACGGGGAGCCTTGCCGGCACGGAAGCCCGGGAAGCGGTACTTCTTGGCGGTGTCCTTGTAGGCCTTCTTGATCGCGGCGTCGACGTCGGCGGCCGGGATGGTGACCGTAGCGGTGAGCTTGGCGTCCTTGACGTCAGAAGCGGTGATGTTCAACACGTTCCTCCTCATACTGCCCAGCTTATCTGAGGTGCTGGTACCTTTATGCAACAAAGTGTCGCGACGGCCGAGGCCGACGCAGGTGCGTTGGTGCGGGCGAAAGGACTCGAACCTTCACGGGAATCCCACCAGAACCTAAATCTGGCACGTCTACCAATTCCGCCACGCCCGCATGAGCGCACAGACTAGGAATGATAGCAGATACGAACGGCAAGCGCACGCACACCTTTTTAGGCCCACGACCTCACCACGAGTTACAGCGAAACAGGGTAGCTAAAAAAGCCCCGTCCCAAATTAGCTACCCCCATCGGCTATCTCCCGCAGCCCACAGTTCGGTTGAAAAGTGGGCTGCAGTTTCCTCGGGCTTGCCAAAGAGCGGCGGCTGCCGCGCCTCGCCTACTCCCCCAGCAGGGCCTTCTCGGGCGTGATCGGCAGCGAGCGAACCTGGTGGCCGGTGGCGTGCGCCACGGCCGAGGCAACGGCGGCGAGCGGTGTGTTGATGACGACCTCGCCGATCGACTTGGCGCCAAACGGGCCCGTCGGCTCGTAGCTCGGCTCAAAGGCCACGCGAATGCTGCCGATATCCAGGCGCGTGGGCAGCTTGTAGCTCATAAAGTTACCGGTGCGCAGGCGGCCGCGGTCGTCGTGCTCGACAATCTCGTAGAGTGCGTGACCGATGCCCTGGGCAATGCCGCCCTCGGCCTGGACGCGCGCGAGCGCCTCGTTGATCACGGTGCCGCAGTCCACAGCCGCCGCATAGTCCACCACAGTCACCTTGCCGGTGGCCTTGTCGACCTCGACCTCGGCAATGCCGGCCATAAACGGCGGAGGCGAAACGGGCAGGCAGGCAGAAGCATGCGAGGTGAGCGCGTCGCCGCCCGCGATGTTCTTTACGCACAGGTTGGCAAAGTCGCGCAGCGTGAGGTAGCGGCCGCACTCGCGAGCGGCGCGCTCGTCAGACAGACGCACGTACTGGCCGTCGAAGACCACGTCGGCGGCGTCCACGTCCCACATCTGGGCGGCCTTGGCGCAGATCTTCTCGCGCAGCTCGGTCGCGGCATTCTTGGCTGCCAGGCCCGTCACGTACGTGCCCGAGCTCGCGTACGAGCCGGCATCGAACGGCGAGACGTCGGTGTCCACGCCGCGCACCACGATAAGCGAGCTCTCCACGCCCAGCTCCTCGGCGGCAATCTGCGCCAGGATCGTGTCGACGCCCATGCCGTTATCGGTGGCTCCGGTGCCGATGGTAATGAAGCCGTCCTCCTCCAGGCGCATGTCGATGCCGCCGATATCCACGTTGGAGATGCCCGAGCCCTGCATGGTGAGCGCGCAGCCCAGAGCACGCACGCGGTCACCCAGGTCCACGGCCAGCGGCTTGTCGCGCCAGCCGATCATGTCCATCGCACGCAGCAGGCAGCGGTCGAGCGCGCAGGCGTTGAGCTTTTCGTTGTAGTACTGCGGCATAATCTCGCCCTCGCGCACGATGTTCTTAAGACGCAGGTCGGCGGGATCCATGTGCAGCATGTCGGCGAGCTCGTTGACGGCGCTCTCCACGGCAAACTGGCCCTGGGTGGCGCCGTAGCCGCGATACGCACCGCCGCGGTTGGTGTTGGTGTAGACGGCGTCCCACCTAAAGCGGCTCGCCTTCACGTGGTTGTAGATGGGCAGGCTCTTGTGACCCGAGAGGCCGATCGTCGTGGTGGCATGTTCGCCATACGCGCCGGCGTTGGACAACGTGTGCAGGTCGATGGCCGTGATGGTGCCGTCGTTCATGGCGCCCAGCTTGACGGTCATCTGCATCTGGTGACGCGAGTTGCCCGCAGTGATGGTCTCCTCGCGGGTGTAGCAGCAATAGCTCGGACGGCCGGTCTGCCGCGTCACGAACGCCACGAAGATCTCGCAGCAGCCCGTCTGCTTGGAGCCAAAGCCGCCGCCGATGCGCGGCTTAATAACCTGCACCTGCGACTGCGGAATGTCGAGCGACTGCGCGACCATGCGGCGCACATGGAAGGGCACCTGCGTGGAGGTGGTCACCGAGATGCGGCCGAACGCGTCGGTCGTCGCGAAGGCACGGAAGGTCTCCATGGGCGCGGTCTGCGTGGCCTGGCTGGTGTAAGTGCGCTCAAAGACGATGTCGCTCTGGGCGAAGGCCTCGTCCAGGTCGCCAAAATCGCTGGTACCGCTGCACACCAGGTTGCGAGCAACGTCGCCGCCCTGCGGGAACATAAAGGTCACGTCGCCCTCGGGGTGGACTACGATGTCGTTATCGAGCGCCTGGGTAAAGTCGAGCAGGGGCTCGAGCACCTCGTAGTCGACCTTGATGAGCTTGAGTGCCTTGTCGGCGGCCTCCTCGGTCTCGGCGGCGACGATCGCCACCTCCTCGTTTTGGTAGCGCACCAGGTTCTCGAGGATCAAGCGATCGTAGGGGCTCGGCTGCGGATAGCTCTGGCCGGCGATGGTAAAGCGGCGCTTGGGCACGTCCTCGTAGGTGTAGACGCCCACGACGCCGGGCACCTTCAGGGCGCGCGACGTATCGATGGAGCGGATCTTGGCACGGGCATACGGGCTGCGCTTGAGCTTGACGATAAGGGCGCCGGCGGGCACCAGGTCTCCTGTGTAGACGGGACGCCCCTCGAGCAGGGCCTTCGAGTCCTTCTTGGGCTGCTTATGGGTGATCTGCTTGTACGAGACGCCATCGCAGCTGGTGTCGTTGACCGGAAGCTCGGGCATCTCAAAGCCCACCTGCACGCCGGACTCGTTAAGGAAGCGAACGATGGCGCGCAGCTGGCTCTCGTAGCCGCTGCAACGGCAGAGGTTGCCGGCGAGCTGGCGCGAGAGCTCCTCGCGCGTGGCGACGAGGCTCGGGTCCTCCTTGGCGGCGCGGGCAAGCGCCAGCACGTTCATGATAAGGCCGGGGGCGCAAAAACCGCACTGCTCGGCGCCTTCGGCAGCCATTGCGTGGGCGAGCGCCTCGGACTCGGCCTTGAGGCCCTCGAGCGTGGTGACGGAGCGGCCCTCGACGCGCGCAGCGGGAACCGAGCAGCTCAGCACCGGGTCGCCATCGAGCCACACCGTGCACAGGCCGCAGTTAGTAGTCTCGCAGGCGCAGCGCACCGACGCGCAGCCCTGCTCGCGCAGCAGCGCAAAGAGCATGGTGTCGGGGGCAATCTGAACCTTGACCTTGCGGCCGTTGAGCGTAAAGGAAAGATCGATGAGTTTGGCAGCCATTAGCGCACCTCGCTAGAATCGACGCCGGGCACGCGGCGGCAGGAATACTCGTCCGTGGCAAACTTAGGCACTTGCACGCCCTCGAGCTCGCGGGCAAGCGAGGCCGAAAGCTCGATGCCGGCGGCGCGACGCACGGCCTGGATCGCCAGCGGCGCCGAGATGCAACGGCGATAGTCGGCCGAGCCCCACAGGTTGGTGCCGTAGCTCAGCGCGCGTACGGACGCGGCCAGGGCGCGCAGCTCGTCCTCGGAAGGCTGCTCGCTCACCAGGCCGCACGCCTCGCCCTGCAGCAGGGTCGCGCGCAGCGGGCGGGCGCCCACGGTGACATGCCAGCTGTTGTCCCACCAGGCGGCGGTGACGTTTAAGGAGGGGAAGTCGGTCGCGGCCTTGCGCACGGCCTCGTAGCTTGCACGGTAATCGTGCTTAACGACCACGACGCGCTCAATCACGTCGCGCACGTAGCCCATATCCACGAACTCGGCGAGCGACACGCGACCGGCCCCCGTCAGCTCAACGTATGAATCGAGCGCCAAAAAGGCCGAGAGCACGTCCGAGAAACCAAAGCGACCGTAGATGCTGCCGCCCACCGTGGCGGTGTTGCGCAGCTGCACGCCCACGATATCGTGGACGGCGAACTCAAAGACATGGTTGACAAGCGCGTTGAGGTCGGCATGGCGCTCGAGCTGTCGCAGGGTGCACATGGCACCGATGCGAAACTCGGTCTCGGTCTCCTCGATCTGATCGAGTCCGCAGGCCGAAAGGTCAATCGCCGTCGCCACGCGACGCGAACCCAGGCGCATCCAGATGCCGCCGCCCACAATCTTGTTGTTGCGGTTCTTCTGTAAGAGCTCATAGGCTTCGGCCGCGTTTCCAACACGAACGTAGGTACCGAACTTGAGCACGTTCTCCCCCATCTCCTCACTTATCCAGTACCTCTAAGTGTACCAAACGAGGGCGCACAGCCCTCGCCACCATAGAAAAAGGCTCCCAGCCTGATGGCTGGGAGCCTCATCACATGCTATGTCGAGCGAAGATTTAGCAGACGCCCTGGGCGAGCATGGCGTCGGCGACCTTCAGGAAGCCGGCGATGTTGGCGCCCATGACAAAGTTGCCCTCCTGGCCGTACTCCTTGGCGGTGTCGTCCACGTTGTGGAACATGCCGCGCATGAGCTGCTCGAGCTTGCCGTCGACCTCCTCGAAGGTCCAGGACAGGTGCTCGGCGTTCTGGCTCATCTCCAGGCCGGACACGAGCACGCCGCCGGCGTTGGCAGCCTTACCGGGCATAAAGGCGACGCCGTTCTCCTGGAAGTAAGTCGTGGCCTCGATGGTCGTGGGCATGTTCGCGCCCTCGCCGACCACCTTGCAGCCGTTGGCGACGAGCGCCTGGGCGTCCTCGAGCAGCAGCGTGTTCTCGCGAGCGCAGGGCAGCGCGATGTCGCAGGGCAGCTGCCACACGCCGCGGCCGTCGCCCTCGTGCCACACGGCGTTGGGCTTCTCGTCAACATACATGGCGAGCGTGACGCCCTTGTCGTGGCCAGAGCGCTTCTTGTTGTAGACGTGCTCGAGCACGGTGTAGTCGATGCCGTCGGGATCCTCGACCCAGCCGTGGGTATCGGAGCAGGCGAGCACCTTGCCGCCGAGCTGGGCGACCTTTTGGACCGCGTAGATAGCGACGTTACCGGAGCCGTGAACGACAACGTTCTTGCCCTCGAAGGAGTCTCCGCGGCTCTTGAGGTACTCGTCCACAAAGTAGACCAGACCGTAACCGGTGGCCTCGGTACGGGCGAGCGAGCCGCCAAAGGAGAGGCCCTTGCCGGTAAGGACGCCGGTCCACTCGTTGGTCAGGCGCTTGTACTGACCGAACATGTAGGCAACCTCGCGGCCGCCAACGCCCAGGTCGCCGGCGGGAACGTCGGTGTTGGGGCCAATGTGGCGATAGAGCTCGGTCATGAAGGACTGGCAGAAGTGCATGATCTCGTTGTTGGACTTGCCCTTGGGGTCAAAGTCGGAGCCGCCCTTGCCGCCGCCCATGGGAAGGGTGGTCAGGCTGTTCTTGAGGATCTGCTCCAGACCCAGGAACTTGAGCATACCCAGGGTGACCGTCGGGTTAAAGCGCAGGCCGCCCTTGTAGGGTCCAATGGCAGAGTTGAACTCGACGCGGTAACCGCGGTTGACCTGAACCTTGCCCTGATCGTCGACCCAGGGAACACGGAACATGACGATGCGCTCGGGCTCGACGAGGCGCTCCAGCAGGGCGGCCTCCTCGTACTCGGGGTGGGCGTCGAGCGCCGGCTGGATGGTGCCGAGGATCTCGGTCGCGGCCTGGATGAACTCAGGCTGCTCGGGATAGCGGGCCTTGAGCTCTTCGAGAACTTTCTGCGTGTAGCTCATGCTTCCTCCAATGATGGGAAACGAAAATGTCGGTCACGGCACCCTATGCGCCGCGAACTTTATCGTGTATGGATAATATCGCACTGTTGCAGCAAAGTTTCGCATAAGCCGACGAGCAGATGTTTCGTTTTGATTACGATGCAGGTAGAAGCGTTTTTGAGCACCCGACGTACAAATCGCGTGTTTCGAAGCTGTTTCGTCCACATGTTCCAAACCACCACATTGGGGACACAAGATGCGCCCGGGCACACCGGCGGCAAGACAGACGACACGGCCGACCCGCATAAAAACAAAACAGCGCCTTTGCGGCACGCAGCAAGACCGCGAGCACAAAAGCGCTGGTAGCGTGTGGCGGGAACGTATGTGAATCGAACACATCCAAGACGTTTTGCACGCCTCGCAACGGTTTTGAGGACCGCGGAGCCCACCGGAGCCCATCCGTTCCCAAGTGCGGCGGTATTTTACCAAACTAGCAGGGCAGTCTTTTTGGGACGGGGCTTTTTTAGCTGCCCTATCCGGAGCCCTCAAAGCTTAAGACATATTTGACATAGGGCAGCTAAAAAAGCCCCGTCCCAAAAAGACTACCCCGGTTTCCTGGCGAACAGTTTTGCGGAAGCCACTAGCGCAGGGACCTCAGGCCGCCGGCTTCCTTGTCGAGCACCGTAAAGCGCACGGCATCCAGGTGCTCCAAGATGCTGATGGCACGTTTGCGCGACACGCCCAACGCCTCGCGCAGCACGCTCGTGGTGGCAGCGCCGCCGGCTGCCTCAATAGCAGCGGCGACAAGCTCGCGCGCATGGACCTCGGCGGCGGCGGACAGGGCAACGTCGCGCTCGACCTTAACGATCGAGCGGTTGAGCGAAAGCTCGCGCAGGGCGCGCGTCATGGTGTCGCGGTCGAGCTGCAGTCGCTCACCCACCTCGGGCAGCGTCGGCGCATCGAGGCCGGCCCCGTCGAGCAGCGCCACAATGCGCTCACACGCCTCGCGCACCACACGCGCCGCGGCGGCAGCGGAGTGCGGGTCGAATACCTCGGCGCCCTCGGCGGCGCACGCGCCACGCGAGCAGCCCTCGGCAATCAGAGCCGCGGCAACGCCTTCATCGGCGGCAGGCCACGCAGCATGGGCAACGGCGCCGGGCGTAAAACCCGTCTCCTTGGGAGCCGCCGCGTGCATGGCAGACAGGGTCGCCGCCAGCACGTCCATGGCGGCATCGAGCACGGCGCCATTCGCATACAACGTGCCGCCCGAGCCGGCAAGCTCGCAAACAACACCTCGCGCCACCAACTCGCCCAGCGCGGCATCGACCTCACCGGCAACAAGATCGAGCGCCTCGGCAACATCAGCCGCCGCAACCGGCAGCGCTTGCAGCGCCAGCCACGCGTCTACGCCAGCAACGGCATCGCCGGCTTCAAGCGCCGCAAACAGCGCACGCTCGCCGGCCGAAAGCTCGCGCGAGCGACGGCAGCGCGAAAGCAGCACACGCCCGCCGCCGATGAGCATAACGGGCGAATACGAAAGCACCACGGCATGGTCTCCGGCGCGCAGCGGCAATGGCTCCTCCAGGCGCACCTGCACGGTACGGGTCTCGCCCACCGCCATGGGGGCCTCGCCCTCCAAAAGCATAACGCGGCCGATGACCTCGGCCGTGCCGGCCATCACGTGCACGCGCGCGCCCGACTCGAGCACGCGCGGCTTGGCGCCCTCGCGGCCCAGGTAGGTAAACGTCATCATAAAGCGCAACGTCTGACCAAAGCGACCCTCCACGCCCAGCATCTCACCACGCTCAAGCGCCGCGACACCGTCACCGACCAGGTTGAGCGCCACGCGTTGCCCAGGCAGCGCGCGCGGCGTATCGCCATGCACCTGAATCCCGCGCACACGACAGACCGTACGCGACGGCAAAGCCATCAGCTCGTCGTCCACCGCAACCGGTGCATCGTGCAGCGTTCCCGTAACGACGGTGCCGACACCCTTGATCGTAAAGCAGCGGTCAATCGGCAGGCGAGACGCAGCATCGCTCCGATCGGAACGGTCGCGGCAAGCATCCCAGCAGGCACTTACCTGCTCGTCGACCACCGCAAGCAGCCCGTCGATCCCCTCGCCCGTCTTGGACGACACGGGCACAATCGGCGCGCCCGCAAACACGGTACCCGACAAAAAGTCATCGACATCGAGCTCGGCAAGCTCGGTCATCTCGGCATCGGCCAGGTCGCACATCGTCAACGCGACCACCATATGCGTAACGCCCAGCAGCTCCAGCACATGCACGTGCTCGCGGGTCTGCGGCATCACGCCCTCGACGGCCGAAACCACCAGCACGGCCACGTCGATACCCGTGGCGCCCTGCACCATGGCGCGCAGGTAGTGGGCATGGCCAGGCACGTCGACCAGGCCGACAATCTTGCCACTCGGCAGCGCCAGCTCGCCAAAGCCAAGCTCAACGGTCATACCTCGACGACGCTCAACCTCCAGACGGTCGGGATTCTTGCCGGTCAGTGCCTCGATCAATGCCGACTTACCGTGGTCGACGTGGCCCGCCGTGCCAACGATAACGGGACACTCCACCAGCGGCTGGACCTCACTCATCGAGCAATCGCCTTCTCAACGCATGCGGCAAGCGTCGACGCCGCCGTCTCGATATCGCGGTCGCCCACGAGCGTACGGACGTCAAACAAAATGCGATCGTGCGAGGTTCGCGTGACGACCGGCGTGTCGAAGTCCTGGACAAGCGAGCGCTTGAGCGCATCGACCGTCAGGCGCGCGTCAACAAGACGCACGGCAACGCACATCGTGGGCAGCTCCATGGTAGGCAGCGAGCCGCCACCGGGGGTCGACGATTCCTCGACGATCTCCACCTGAACGGCGCACGGGCAACCGGCCTTATCGAGCCCGGCGACCATACGATCGCGCAGCTTGCGGGCACGTCGCTCCAAATGGGCCTGCGGCAGCGTAAGCATGCTGAGCACCGGAATATCGCGATGGGCAACATCGGCGCCGTCCATGTAGATACGCAGCGTGGCCTCGAGCGCCGACAGAGCCAGTTTGCCCGGACGCAGAGCGCGCATGAGCGGATGTGCGCCGCAGGCCTGGACCAGATCGCGACGGCCCATGATGATGCCCGCCTGCGCCGCGCCCAGCAGCTTATCGCCCGAGCACGACACGATATCGAGCCCCGCCGCGACCGAAGCCGGCGTGGGTTCCTCGCCACCGCGCACCAGGATGTCATCGGGCAGGAGCGCGCCCGACCCCTGGTCCTCATAGAACAGCAGGCCATGCTTGTGAGCAAGCGCCGCAAGCTCCCGAGAGCTCACCTCCTCGTGAAAGCCCTCGATGCGATAGTTGGAAGGATGGACCTTGAGAATCATGGCCGTATCGGGCGTGATGGCTTGCTCATAATCTGCTAGGTGCGTGCGGTTGGTGGCGCCGACCTCGACGAGCTTGGCGCCCGAAGACGCCATGACATCGGGGATGCGAAAGCTGCCGCCGATCTCGACAAGCTCGCCGCGGCTAACGACGACCTCCTTGCCTGCGGCATGGGTAGCCAGCACCAGCAGCACCGCGGCGGCGTTGTTGTTGACCACAAGCGCGTCCTCGGCACCGGTGAGCGAGCGGATCAGCTGCGCGGCGTGTTCCTTGCGCGACCCGCGCGAACAGGTGTCCACGCTGTACTCGAGCGTACTGTACCCGCGCGCAACCTCGGCCACGGCCTTTGCCGCCGACTCCGCGAGCGGGGCGCGGCCCAAGTTGGTATGGATGACCACGCCCGTGGCGTTGACGGCAGGGCGCAGGCTCGGCAGCGCGGAGCGGTGCGCACGCCACTCGATCGCCGAGGCCAGGTCGCGCTTAGAGCGCGGGACGGCACCGGCGCGAATGGCGGCGCGTTCCTCGTCGAGCTCGGCCGTGACGGCGGCATGCACCACCGCGTCGCAGGTCTCCCCCGCCGCCTTCACTACCGGCCACTCGGCGAGCAGCTCGTTGACGGAGGGAATGGCGCGCAGGCGGGCGCGAACCTCATCGGACATGTTCTGGCTATCGCTCATGTGCGGCCTTTCAAAACCAAAGGTGAATCAATCGTTCGAACGTCAAACTATCGGCCGATTCGATCGGCTGAGTCAATCAATCGCTATTATCCTCGCACGGCGACGCCCCGCGGGAGATCCAACGTCAAGCAGACGGTACCCTACGCCTCAGACTTCTTGGCGTAGATAAACCAGTAGCCGAGCGCGACCAGAACCGCACCGCCCACGATGTTGCCCAGCGTGGCGGCGGACAGGTTAAACGCAATGCCCGCGGCGTTGAGCGCATCGGCACCGGCGACGTCGGCACCATAGCCGCACGCGTGCATCACGGCACCCATGGGCAAAAAGTACATATTGGCAACGCAGTGTTCAAAACCGCAGGCCACAAAGGCGGCGATGGGCAGCAGAATGCCCACGACCTTATCGACCACGGTCTTGCCGGCGGTACCGATCCACACGGCCAGGCACACAAAGATGTTACACAGGATGCCGCGGAAGAAGATCGTCAGCCAGTCGATCGTCACCTTGCCGGCGGCGACACTCACCATGGAATTGGCGACCGCCTCGCCGTTGAGCTTGTAAATGCCGGCCATGTACACCAAAAAGACGATGAACAAGGCACCGGCAAAGTTGCCAAGCCATACAACGACCCAAGCCTTGAGCATCTGGACCAGGGTGATCTTTTTGCTCTTGAGCGCGCAGACCATAAGCGAATTACCGGTGAACAACTCGGCGCCACACACCAGCACCAGCACCAGGCCCAGGCAAAAGCACAGGCCGCCCACGACGCGCTGGGTACCCCAGCCCAGCGTGCTGTCGCTCAAAAACACCGTAAAGAACAGACCGCCGAAGGCGATAAACGCGCCGGCGAACATTGCCAACAGAAAGGCCTGAGCGACCGGCAGGTTAGCCTTGGTCACGCCGGCGGCCTCGGTCTTGGCCTCGATCGCGGCGGGCGCCAGGCAATCGGGGGCAGGGTACTCCACCTTGGAATCTGCCATGTCAATCACTTCTTTCCTAATCACCAGGGACAAGCGCTGCTACAGCTCCTGTCCCAAGCGGACAAAGTGGGAAAAGTCGTTGGCGGCCACGGCGTCGTACACGGCGTCAACGGCGTCAAAGACTTCCGGGGACATGGGGTTGTAGAACTCCGTGTCGCCCGGCTGAATCCCTATGAAGAAGATATCATCGCACGATTGCTCGATTTCTTCGATCAGAATCGACAAAGGGAGCGAATGCGCGGTGAACATCGACTTGCGGGCTACGTCGCGTTTGTCGAGCAGGCGGATGGAACCGACGGGCAGCGCCATGCCTGCGGCATCAACCAAAACCAAACGCGGCGGACGCTCGCGCTTGACCTCGATGATGTCATCCTCGGGCGTCTGAGAGCCATCGATGGTGTACCAACCGGCGATGGGCGCGTGCTCCATGCTCACGCATTTTCTCAGCTTCGCACCCTGCCGGGTTCGATTCCCGTCGCCCGGCACGCTTATGCAAACGGCTCTGGCACCAAATAGAGCCAAAGCCGTTAAAACTATCCTATGGAGCGGGCGACGGGAATCGAACCCGCGTCATCAGCTTGGAAGGCTGGGGTTCTGCCATTGAACTACGCCCGCAAGATATGGTCGGGACGACAGGATTTGAACCTGCGACATCCTGCTCCCAAAGCAGGCGCGCTACCAAACTGCGCCACGTCCCGAAGGTGTTGAGCAGCTAAGGTCTAAACCTTGCGTGTCCCAAAGCGAAGGAAATTATAGGGGAGACTTCCCTCCTGTGCAAGCGACGATACCCTAGCTCCTCGAATGTGTGACAAACTGGCTATGGAGCAGGCCAATCACAAACGCCACCACAGCGGCCGGCGCCCACGCGGCTCCAATGTCCGCCAGCGGCAGCGCATCGAACGGCAGCCACGCGTCCGCAAAGAACGCGTCGCGGACCGAGGTGATCACGCTCTGCACCGCGACGACGCCGCCGACCCAGACCCACACCTGCGGATGAGCGTCGCAAAAGCCGTGCACCAGGCCCATAAGCACCAGCACGATGGCAACGGGATACAAGGCGTTGAGCATGGGCACCGAGAACATGAGGATCGCGTCGAGGCCCACGTTGGAGAGCACGCAAGAAAACGCCGCGAACACAAAGGCGAGAACCGCAAAGGGACGGCGCATAGCCTCCTCGGAAGCCTCCGCTCCCCCTTCGACCACATACGTCTCGCAGAAGTAGCGCGAGCAGCAGCTGATGAGGCCGATGCACACGTTCATGCAGGCGAGGAAAAAGATCGCAAAGACCACGACCGTGCCGGCAAGACCAAAGTGCATGGAGGCAGAGCGGGCAAGGATGGCGGCACCGTTGGTGGCATCGGGCACAACCGTGCCGAGCTGCATGCCGGCAAGCGCCAGGCCGCAGTAGATGATGGCCATGAGCACGCCGGCGATCACACCAGAACGCGAGATCTCGAAGGCCACGCGCTTGTCATCGGTCACGCCCAGCTCGTGGATGGTCTCGGCGATGATAATGCCAAAGGCGAGCGACGCAAGCAGGTCCATGGTCTGGTAGCCGGTCAAAAAGCCCTGCACGGCAGCGCCCGCATCGTAGGGAGCCTGCGGCGCGGCAGCGGGTCCCAACGGCGAGACCACGGCGGCACCCACGACCAGCACGATGAGCGCAATGAGCGCGGGGCCCGTAATGCGACCGAGCACGCGCGTGATAACGCCCGGACGCAGCGTGAGCGCAAACGCGACGATAAAGAAGCCAACGGCAAACACCAGGCGAGCCGCGCCGAGCGAGACGCCCTCGGGCAGCAGCGGTACCAGCATCTCGAAGGCCGTGGAGCTCGTGCGCGGAATAGCCAGGCATGGCCCGATGGCTAGATACACCGCCGCAACGAAGAATTCGCCAAACTTAGGATGCACACGCCCGGCCAGCTCGCGCGCCGTTCCGGCAAGCGCCACGGCGATAAAGCCCATGACGGGCAGGCCGATGGCGGCAATCAGAAAGCCGAGCATGGCGAGCGGCGTGGCAGAGCCTGCCTGCAGCGCCAACAGCGGCGGAATAATGAGGTTGCCGGCGCCAAAGAGCATCGAGAACAGGGCGATGCCGACGGTGACAACATGGTCGGAGCGCAGGCCGCGCGGGGCGGATGAAGCCATGGGACCACCTTTCGGGTCGAAACAAAAACGGGACGGGCAAAAGACCCGTCCCGCAAGTATAAACGTTTGAGCAGGTCAGATGATGCAAAGCATCAATCTGGTTGCCTCTTTAGATCCGCTACGCGTCAGAGCGACGGCGACGCAGCAGCTCGAGCCCCAGTGCGACAAGCGCAACAGCACCCGCGGCCACAGCGACAGCCAACGGCGTGCGATCGCCCGTATCGGCGAGCTGCTGAGCACTCGACTTAGAAGACTCCTTCTTACCGGAGTTTTCCGCGCCCGATGCCTTTGCCTTATCGACTGCGGAGTCATCCGAGCTACCGGGTTTTGTCGGATCCTTTGAATCCGGCTGGTCGGAATCGGGCGTTCCGGGCTTTTCCGGCTCCGGCTTACTCGGGTTGTCAGGCTCGGGCTTGTCCGGGTTTTCCGGGTCCGGCTTGTCCGGCTGATCAGGCTCCGGTTTATCGGGCTCAGGCTTGCCCGGGTCCGGCTGGTCAGGCTGGTCAGGCTCGGGCTTGCCCGGATCCGGCTGATCAGGCTGGTCAGGCTCGGGCTTGTCCGGCTGGTCCGGGTCGGGCTTGCCCGGATCGGGAACCACCGGGTCCGGGTCGACGGGCTCCTGCTTCTTCTTCACCGTCAGCGTACCGGGCTCAACCATGACATCGAAGTTCGGGTCGGTGACCGTCGCCTCGATCTGGTACTCGCCCGCCGGGGAACTCTCATCGGCGACGCAGGAGTACTCGACCTTCACGCCCGAGGTATTGGCCGAGCTCTTTAGGCTCGAGGTAAACGCGGGGTTCGCCTCTCCCTCGAAGCGTTCAGCATCGTCGACCTTTACCTTAAGCTTCGCCGGCGCAATCTTGAAGTTGCGCGAGGCGGCGCCGATATACCCGTTGCTTCGCAGCGTGGCAACGGCGCGATACGTGCCCGCATCGGTCGGGGCCTCACTCGACGAATAGTGTGTGCCACCCGTCCCGTAATACCTGACCCTCAAGTCACCTTCGCAGGCCTTGGGAACCCCCGTGACCTCGGGCGCCTGGGCGTCACCACTATAGACGAAGTCGCCGCCTGCAAATGCGAGCTCGACCCGCTTCGCCTGAACGACCAGAACGAAGTGCGCGGTCGCGGTCTTGCCATGAGCATCCTTGCACGTGACGTCAAAGGTAGACACTCCGGCCTTGGACGAGGTGCCCGAGAGCGTCAGACCGCCCGCCGTGCGGATGAGCTTAAATCCGTCTGGGAGCTTAGCGTCGTCCCACGTGTACTCATACGGAGCTTCGCCACCCGCGGCACCCAAAATCGTCGCGCGATACGTGTTATGCGCACGTGCGACCGGCAGCAGACCGCCGTTGAACACGAGGGCATCCCGGGGCACAACGGAAACGACGGCGCGATCGCTGTCCACCTGTGTCTCGGTACGAAGATATCGCTGAGTGACGCGGCAGGAATACTCGCCGGCGCAATCCTCATCGAGGCCCTCGATGAGGAGCGTCTCCTCCGTCTCGCCCTCAAGCGCCACAGCCTCGCCGCCCACCATGTGGAACCACTGATAGGAAAGCTCAACCTCGGCAGCAGAACCCGTGGACGAGGCAGCGTGGTCAGCGACGTTTTTGCCTGCCTCGGCCGCAACCGAGAGCACAGCCGAATCGCCCTCATGGACGCTTACCTCCTGCGGCTGCGCGACCACATGCGGAGCGTCCGCCTTCACAAACTCGAACGTGACCTCCTGCGATGCGGTGACATCGCTCAGCGTGACCTCGTACGCCCCGCCCTTGTAATCAGAAATGTCGAGGTCAACAGTCGCATCCGAGCCTGCCTGCGCGACCGTCACGCGCTCGAGGTAGCAGTCCTCGTCGGGCGTCGCCGAGAGGATCGCGTCCCCGCCCTCAACAACCGAAACCGAAGCATTGTCGACCGAACCGTTGACTGCCTTCGCCGTCACCTTGTAGTGCTCGGGCTTCTTCTTGACCGTCAGCGCGCCGGGGTCGACCGCGACATCGAAGTTCGGATCGGCGACCGCCGCGTCGATCTGGTACTCGCCCGCCGGCGATTTCTCATTCGCCGAGCAGAAGTACGTAACCTTTACGTCCGACGTGTCGCAACGACTCACCAAGCTGGAGGTAAACTCGGGGTTCTTCTGACCCTCAAAGCGCTCGGCATCGTCGACCTTCACCAGCAGCTGAGCCGGCGCAACAGCAACCGTCAGCTCAACGTCTTCGGCAGCAAGATAGTTACGCGAGGCAGCGGCATGGGCGACAACACGCGCCGTACCGGCGGCCTTCACCGTCGCACAACGCCCCTTAATCGAAACCGAGCTCGCATCGTCATCGGAATCAACCAGCTCAAAGCTCACGGGAGTCTGGGCAACGTTGTTAAACACAATGGGGTCTCCACCGTAAACACCCGAATAGCTCGTCGTTCCCGTAATGACCTGGCTTGCCTTTGCAATCGAGAACTCGGCGGACTTTTTACCCTGATAGTTGGGGTCAGTCACCGTAACCGTGACGCGGTAGTTGCCACTGTCGCACGGCTCCAGCGCCGTCGGACCATAGGACGTTCCATCTATACCGCGATAGGTAACGGAATAGGCAGACGCATCAAGGCCGGCAACCGCAACCGCCGCACCGTGCCGTGCGCCATCGTATGTCACATCAGACGTCTCGATCGAAATATCGACCGGGGCCTTCTCGATCGTGAAGTCACAGGTGGCATTACCGACATATCCCTTGGCGTCGAGCGTCACCACCGCACGATACGTGCCGGCATCCACCGGCGCCTGATCCGACGAGTAATGTGTGTCACCCGTGCCGACATAGATCAGGTTGACATCGTTCTCGCAACCCTCGGGCACGCCCGAAAGCTTCGGGGCCTGCGCCGTCGCGTTGTAGGTAAAGGTCTGGCTCTCAAATGCAAGCGGGGCTTTCTTCGCCTTCACGAGCAGCGCGAAGTGTGCATCGCACTTGTCGCCCAGGTCATCGGTGCACGAAATCTTAAAGCGACAAACACCCGTAGCCGCAGGCACGCCCGAGAGCAACAAGGCGCCCGATCCGTCTTCTGCCAGCGTCAGCTGCATGCCCTCAGGAACCTCAACATCATCCAAGTTGTACGCATACGGTGCCTTGCCGCCCGTAGCGCCGGTAATCTCTGCACGGTACTCATCGTGAGCGGTCGACACCGGCAGCACACGCCCGTTAAACACAAGTGCTTCTCGGGGCACGATGGATACCTTCGCATGTTCGGTGTCCGTCTTTGTCACCGTGCCCAGGTAGTTCTGCGCAATGCGGCAGAAGTACTCGCCCTCGCTGTCACTGTCGAGCTGGGCGATTGAAAGAGTCTCCCCCGTCTGGCCCTTTAGCGGCTCTACCTTGCCACCATCGACGGGCACGCGATACCACTGGTAGCTCAGCGTAACGTCTGCAGCGGATCCAGAAGACACGTCCGCATGGGCGCGAACATTGCGCCCCGCCTCGGCGGTGACCGAAAGCTCAACCGGATCGCCCTCGTAAGCACTCGCATCCTGCGGCTGAGCGAGCACCTCCGGAGCCGCAGCCTTCGCGAATTCAAACGTGACCTTTTGCGGAGCACTCACGCCACTCAGTGTGACCTCGTACGCCCCACCCTTATAGTCAGAAATATCAAGGTCATAGGCATTGCCAGCCGAACCTTCATCACCCGCTTCTTCGGCAACAGTCACGCGCGTCAGGTAGCAGCCCTCATCGGGCGTCGCCGAAAGCGTCGCCTTGCCATCCGTAGCGACCAAAGCAGACTCCGGATCAACCGATCCGTTGACCGCTCGGGCCGTCACCTTGTACTTAGGCGCCTCCGCAAAGCGCGCCTCAACGGTCATGTTGTCCTCGGGGACAAACGTCCAGGTAGCATCCGTGCTCAGCGGCTCATCGCCCAACGACCCATCATCATTGCGTGCATACCACCCATCAAACACATAGCCCGCATCGGGAACGGCAGTCAGGGTCGTGGACTCACCGTTCTCGACTTCGTTGGTCACGGCATAGCCCAGAGATTCGTCCTCGGAGGAACCATCGACGTGTCCGCCCTGACGCGAATCCACCGCCGTAACCGTCATCGACGCCCGCTCATAAACGGCCGTAAAAGTACGGTTGCCAAACACTACGCGGTTGATCACCGGCGTGGCGCCCACAGGCATGCCGTTCTCGTCGACCCAGCATTTAAACTTCCAACCCTCGTGCGGCACGGTAAACATAATCGCCGCGGAGTTGTAGGAGCCGCCGGTACCAAGCGCAACCATGCTAAAGCCCGCGCCCTTGGGATACGTAGCGACCTGGACATCGCAACCCGTCTCATAGAACACGGCCGTAAGCTGCCTATTCTCCTTTGCGGTACCGATATAGAATGCGCTGTAGCTCACCGTGACACCCGCATCGTCGACCCAATGCGAGAAGTGGTACTTCTTCCACGGAATCGCAATCGCCATAAACATGTCGCCCCTGTCGTACGACCTGCTACCGGCAGGAATGCCGTCAACCAGAAGGGCCGTACCGCGGAAGATGGACGAGCCGGTGACGGTAATGGTCACCTGTCCATCGGATTCGAACTGTGCGTAGTACGTTATGTCTTGCATGGCGGTCACATCGAGGGTCGTCGCGGTCTCGACAATCGAGGTGCCCTCCTTATCGGTGCTCCAGCCCACAAAGCGATAGCCCATACCGGCAACAGCAGTCAGCTCCACATGATTGCCCACGGCAAAGCTACCGCTGCCCGTAACGCGGCAGCCCCTGTTCGAAGCCTTGTCCTTCACCACGACCTCGCCCGTAACGGTCACCTCGTACGGATCGGCAAACACGGCCTGGAGCTCCAACGTATCGTCCTCGAGCCCCTCGACCATATCCTTGTCGAGCTTAACCCAGCAATGGGCGTCGCAGCTCAGCAGCGACTTGTTGCCCTCGGCATCCAAGACATACCAACCGGCAAATCGCTTGGTACCCATAGGTGTAGCGTTGAGTTCGACCGTATCACCGAATTGATAGGAGCCCTCGCCGCTCAGAGTGCTAACGCTATCGTCACTCGCGCTCAAAACGACCTGATAGGACTTAGGCGCAAAGGTCGCCGTGTAGGTAGCGTCGTCCGTGACCTTAACGGTATAGTCGGTGTTCTCGCTGACTGTCCCGCCCTTGTCGTCCGTCCAACCCGCAAACGAATACCCGGTGTTTGCAGTCGCACGAAGCGTTGCGCGGTCGCCGGCCTCATAGCCACCAAAGCCGCTCACGGCTCCGCCCTCGCCAGGCGAAGCAACGGTATGCACGACATACGAACCCGACGCAAAGAGGGCATAGAGCGACGTATCCTCACGCACGGTAAATCGATAGGTTTTCTTGGAGCTCACGCACGTGCCGTTACGGAGCCAGCCCACAAAAGCCGTATCCTCGGCGGCGACCGCACGCACGGTTGCGACCTGTCCGGCGGCATACGTCCCCGCGCCCTCGACCGTGCCCATACTCTCCTCGCACGAGACGTCCACCGTACATTGCTTTGCCGAGAACACGGCCTGGAGCGTCGTGTCAGACGTCGGCACCACGTGATAGGTTCTGTCACGGCTTACCACGGCTCCCGAGGCATCGGCCCAATACTCAAACGCATAGCCCGAAAGCGCATGCGCGGTCAGCGTGGCGGCATGCCCCGCCTCAACGGTACCTGTGCCCTCGACCCAGCCGGCGACGCTCGATTCGACCAGCGAACCGGTGCCGGAATCGACTACCGCCGTGGCGTCGACTTCATAGCTTTTTGCCATAAAGCAAGCGACGTGCACATGGCTGCGCTCCTGGTGGCAGGTGAACTCCGCATCGGCAGACTCAAACGTGCCGTCGGCCGTATACCAACCAGTAAAGACGTAACCGGGGTTGGGCGTCGCCTTCAGGGCAACCTCAGCGCCGCGGTCGGCAAGGACGCGGCTCGCCTTGACGGTGCCACCTTCCGCAGGATCGGCGAGGGGTACGCAAACGGTATCGACAGGCACAAAGGCCGCGGTAATAACGCAGTGCCCGGTTTTACCGCGAGCCTTCGCAACCAACGAGGTCTCATGCTTAAGGCTCTTCAGGCGGCCATTGACGTACCAACCCCAGAACAAAAAGCCAGGATGGGCCTTGGCCGTCAGATGAAGGGTCTCACCTAATTTGAACTTATCAGTCGTGGGCTTCACCACAGTCCCGTTGCACGTCACGGTACCGCCGAGCCACGAATCAGCCGTGACCATGACCTCGGGTTTTGAGTCGGTAAAGATCGCGGTATAGGTGTCGCTCTTGGTAACCTTAACGACCAGCTCGGCGGTGTCGTACTCCTTACCGGAGTCATCCTTCCAATGGTCAAAGCGGTAGCCGTCATTGGCCTTTGCCTTGAGCATCACCGTGTCGCCATATCCGCAGGTAACCGAAGATGCCCCCGGGTGCCCCTCAATCTCAACCGCACCGCGCTCCATAAAGGTCTTCTTGGCCTTCGCCGTCACGGTATAGGTATTTTCCTCAAACACCGCGCGCACGGTGCATTCCACGTCCTCGGGATAGAACTCGAGGTAGCTGGGGTCGGTGCCCAAAAGCAGGTCCGTCTTGGCGTCGTACCAGCCCTTAAAGGTAAATTGTTTGCTCGCCTCGGCCGTGAGCTCTATGCTCAGCGTGGCAGGCTCGCCCTTCATGCAGTAGCCCTCGCCGTGCACTAAATATTTGCCCGCCATGGCCGCGGCCGGCTCAACGACCACGTCTACCTTGCAGGCACGCGTAAACTTCGCCTGGACCACGCAGTCGGAAATGGGCTCAAAGGTATAGGAACGCTCGCTCGACACCAGCGTCGACGTAGTATCCGAGCCACCATTGCTCAGATACCAACCGTCAAAGATATAACCCTCGGATGGGGTGGCCTCCGCGGTCACGCGCTGCCCTTCGGGAACCTCGAGCACCATGCCGGCAGTCTCGCCGCGCTTCAGTGTAACGGTGCCGCCCTCGAGCGGGTCGGCCTCGGCGCGCACGATATGCGCATCCCTGCCGTCCATTACAGCCTCGATCCGGGCATTCCCGTTAACGCGGTATTCGCAAACTTCCTGCTTGTTGGCAATCGTGATGCCCTGCGCATCGGTTTCGCGCCACTCCACAAACCGATACGTTTTTTCCGGATTGTCGGGGCGCACCTTGGGCCGCATCGTAAACGTGAGAATGTCCCCATCCTTCGCGCGAACCTTGCCATCCACGACCGGCACGCCATCGCACAGCACCTCGGCGCTATCGAAGGGATCGGTATTCACCAGGATTGTCTTATCCGCCTTGCGGAAGCGTGCAACCAGATGGCGGTCGACCTCGGCCTTGAAGATATACGTACGCTCGGGCGAGACCTCGATGCCGTCCTCAAACCATCCCACAAAGGCATAGTCGGGACCCTCGCTCGCGGTGACCATAGCCTGATCGCCACGCGTAATGCTCTGCTTTACGGGGCTTGCGGTGCAGCCTGTCGAAAAATCGGCCTGAATGCCATCGGCTTCGGCAACCGCCGTAATCTCAACTTTTTTCTCGAAAACGGCCGTCATTTTTACGACCTCGGGCGTCAGGTCCGTGATCGTCATCGTCTTGAGAGGTGATGTCGAGACCTCGACACCGTTCTCTTTCCAACACACGAAGCGATAGCCGGGATTGGCGACAGCCTCCAGCGTGGCGACCGTCCCCTCATAGTGGATACCGCCTCCGGTAACGACGCCGCCCACCTCGGGCTGCGCGGTGGCAATTATTTCGATCTTATGGTCGCCATGAGGCTTGGGCTTCTTGTGGTCGTCGATGATGTCCTTAATCTCCTTGAGCGCCTTCGTGCCGACGGCGGCAACATCCTCAATGTTGTCGGCCATACCGATCTCGATCACCGCATCGGCCGCGATGGGGTCGACGATCTCGCCCAGCCCATACATGGTAGCGAGGACGGCCGCAGCCGTAATCGCGGCGATGAGCGCAGCCTTAAGCGCTGCGAGTGACTCGTCGGGGTCAGTCGCAGCGCGGAAATGCGCGGTGTACTGCACATCTCCCTCGAGCACAAACGTGTAGGACGGACCATCGTCGCCGGTAAAGACAACGTTGCCGAGGGCATCGGTCGCGTAGTCAAACACATAGCCAGGCATTGGCACCGCCACGACCGTTACGCGCGATCCGATACCGTACAGACCGGTAGAGAGAAACTGTCCGAGCGGCTGCCCGTTCTCATCGACCCCGTCCACACCCAGCACAACGCTCGCCTGCGGAGCGCAGTAGCGCGGAGTGATCTCGATCCTAGCGTCAGTCTTGTCCTCGGACACAATCGCGTCCGCCTTGTCCACCGTATAGGTAAAGTCAAGCTGATCGCTCACGGCGTACGCATCATCGCCCTCGCCCAGATACCAGCCCAGGAACAGCGCGTTATCCGTGACAGCGGAAACCTCAACCGTCTCGCCGGCATTGCGATAGCAGTTTTGAGCGGTAACACTCAGGTGCGCAAAGTCCTGCGACGAGTCGGTCGCCTGCGCATCGTTGACGTACACCGCATAGTCCTTGAGCTTAAAGCGAGCCTCCAGGGACAGGTCCTTATCTGGCGTAAACGTGTAGACCGGCTCCTTGGAGATGTACTTGCCGGACTCGGTGTCATACCAGCCCTTAAACGTGATGTTGTCGTTGAGCATCCCCAAAGTACCGGCATCGAGCGCGACTTCGGCACCTGCGTCGATCGTCATCGTGCCGGAAACATCGGGAAGCTCAACGCCATCCATCAGCTTGTGTTCGCCCGTATCAATCGTTTGGGCATAGGAGATCTGGAACGATGTCGGCGTGGGTTTCTTAAGCTGTAGCGTGCCCTTGGTTTGGGTTTCGAAATGCGAATAGCCGTCGTCATACACGAGCTTTACGGGCTGTCCGTCCATCGACTCATCGAAGACATCACCATTGCAGGGGGTGGCCGTAAGGTACTCGCCGAGCTCTTCCTGTATGAGGGCCTCGTAGTCCCAAATCGATACCGAATGCGGGTAATCGAGCTCGACGTTCATGCCCTCGAGCGAAATGGTCTCCCCCGCCTCATAGGTCATGTTGTTGGGGTCGCATGAAATCTCAACGTTCTCGAGCACCTTGCCCACCGGGACGGGCAGGCAGCCGTTGCACCTCTCCCAAACAGCTTTGGGATGCCCGTTAGCATACTTCGGAATCATCTTGGCGGGGACCATGACGGTCATGTTGTATTTGGGGAACGTGTCGGTGTTAATGAGCACCGCATTGTTGCACCCAAAGAACACGGTCTCGAGATTGGTACTGCCAAACGCCTTTTTCGGCAACTCCTCGATCTTGGAGTTATATGGCAGTGTCAGCCCGCCGCTCAAGTCGGTGCCGTAGAAGCAGGTGTGACCAAGCGTTTCGACCGTTGTGTTGCTCTCGAGCCCCGTGGTAGCAAGGTTCGAGCAGAACCTAAACGCGCAAACGCCAATCGATGTAATGGAGGTATTCTTGTCCAGGCCGGTATCGGTCAGAGCTCTGCAGCCTTCGTAGGCTCTGTCGGGAATCGATGTGAGGCCGACAACCTTGTCGAGCCCCGTGGACACCAGCCCACTCTCGGCAAACGCGGCGTCGCCCATAGAGCCAATGGCGGCAACCTCGTTGATGTTCAAACTCGTAAGCGACTTGCAGCCATAGAATGCCTCTTTCCCGATGGTACCGATGGTCATGCCGGAAAGGCTGATATCGGTGAGATTCGGGCAGTTATAGAAGGCGTGCAGTCCGATTTTGGAAATGGAACTGTTCTCAAAGCGCACTGAGCACAGATTGGTAGAGTCGGCGCAGAGCTGTGCGTCGACTTCATCAACCCCGTAATCGACAATCAAATTCGTTACCATTCGACCGTCGACGGAGTTCTCGCGCGGGTTGTTTTCATCGATTTCTACCGTAAGATTTCCGTTTGCGTCGCACGGATACAGGTAGTAGTTCGGCATGAACTTGGCATACTCGTAGGCCGCCTGCTGCAGGTTGCCCTTGCTGTACGCGACAAGGCGCGTGTAGCCATCGTCGTACACGAGCTGTATAGGTTCTCCGTCCATCGACTCGTCGAAGACATCACCATCACAGGGGGTCGCCGTAAGGTATTCGCCGAGTTCGTCCTTTATGAGCGCTTCGTAGTCGCTATCCATCGTCGAATGAGGATATTGAAACGTGACGCTCATGCCCTCGAGCGAAGTGGTGTCACCCTGCTGATAGGCCATCTTGTCGGGATCACGCGAGACCTTAATCTTTTGAAGCATCTTGCCCACGGGGACGGGCAGGATGCCATTGCAACTCTCCCAAACCTCGTTGGGGCGACCGCTTGCGTATTGCGAAACCATCTTGGCAGGGACCATGACGGTCATGTTTTGCTTGGGGAACGTGGTGGAATTAATGAGCACCACATGGTCGCATCCAAAGTACACAGTTTCAAGCTTAGAGCCATAGAACGCACGGCTCGGCAGTTCCTCGATCTTGGAATAAAGGGGCAGCGTCAGCCCGCCGCTCATATTGGTCCCGGAGAAACAGCCTTCGCGAAGCGTCTTGATCGTCGTATTGTTCTCGAGCCCCGTCGTCGCAAGGCGAGAGCAGTTTTTGAACGCATTAACGCCGATTGATGTGATAGATGTGTTCCCTCCCAGACCGGTATCGGTCAGAGCGCTGCAGCCATTATAAGCGTTCTCAGGAATCGAACTGAGACCAACGACCTTGTCGAGCCCCGTAGACCGCAGCCCGCTCCAGGCAAACGCGGCATCGTCCATAGAGCCGATGGTAGCAACGTCATTAATGTTCAGACTCATAAGCGATCCGCACCCAGAAAACGCTTCTGTTCCGATGCCCCCAATGGTCATACCGGAAAAGCTGATATCGGCGAGATTCGAGCAGCCAGAAAAGGCGTGTAATCCAATTGAAGAAATAGAGCTGTTCTCAAAACGTACCGAGCGCAGATTGGAGGAGTACTCACAAATATATCCGGGGACCCCATCCGCTCCGTAATCAACGATCAGGTTGGTCACCAATTTACCATCGACAGAGTTCTCATTCGGGTCGTTTTCATCAATCTCTACCGTAACGCTTCCGCCAGTATCACACGGATACACATAGCCGTTCGGCATAAGCTTGGCATACTCATAGACCGTTGGGTCCTCATACACGAGGGGATCGACTTCGCTGTCATCGGACGAGGGTTCCGCCGTTGCAGGCGAGGTCTTTGCTGCATCGGAGTTGGTCGCGGAGCTCGAAAGATCTTGGGCCAGGCTCGACGTGGAAGTGCTGGTATCCGAGCTGGACGATTCGTCCAGAGCGTTATTCGTTTGGTCGGAAGTTGTGGATGAGCCGCCCTCGCCCAAAGACGACGCGTTATCGACCGCATCGGCATCAGCGTCAGAGCCCGAGTCGGTCTCTTGGGCCTCGTTTTCGACGGCGACCGCCCCAGCATCATCGGCATAGGCTGTGCTGGGCGCAAGGGGTATCGAGGTCACGACCATCGCGACCGAAAGATAGACGACCAAAAACCTATAGAGGGCAGCAGTGATCCTGTTCATAGGAACCTTCCCGCAATTCGCAAAGATACCGAGAACCCAGTGCGGGCCATCATCTCACAATACCCTGTATAAGCGACAATGCGGGAAGGTTGCTCAAACGGTTTATCTAAGGGCGCAGAAGGTTGGTCTAATCGCAGCTCAAATAGCGCAGAGCCTCAATAGCCGTGTCGACTTCCTCGTCCGTGTTGAAATACCCAAACGAGAAGCGAACGATACCCTGGCGCTCGGTCCCGAGCGCGCGGTGCATGAGCGGGGCACAATGGGCGCCGGGGCGCGTCGCAATCCCCCACCCCTGCATGAGCGCATCCGAAATCTGGGCAGAGTCGATATCGCCCACGTTGAGCGAGACGATCGCCGAGCGCACGGGCTGGTCAAAGGCGCCGTAGAGCGCAATGCCGGGGATTTCGCGCACGCCGGCAAGGAAGCGCTCTGCAAGCGAGCGCTCATGCGCCGCAATCGCCTCGACCCCGCCTTGTGCCTCGATAAAGTCGAGGCCGGCAGAAAGGCCCGCGATGCCATGGCCGTTGAGCGTACCGGCCTCCAGGCGCGTGGGCCACTCAAGCGGCTGCAGCGCATCGAAGCTGTGCACGCCCGTGCCGCCCATGGCCCACGGCGCCACGTCAATGCCTTCCGCCACGGCCAGGCCGCCGGTCCCCTGCGGACCCATAAGCCCTTTGTGGCCGGTAAAGCACACGACATCGAGCCCCATGGCATCCATGTCAATCTTCGCCGTGCCGGCAGACTGCGAGGCGTCGACGATCACCAGCGCACCTGCCACATGGGCCATAGCCGCCACGCGCGCAATGTCGACTGCGTTGCCGGTCACATTGGAGGCGTGCGTCACCACCACAGCGCGCGTGCCCGGCGTCACCAACCGCTCGAGCTCGTCGTAGTCGAGCACGCCGTTCGCGTCGCAGCCCGCATGCTCAACCGCCACACCCTGTTCCGCCGCCAGGCGATTGAGCGGGCGTAACACCGAGTTGTGCTCGAGCACCGTCGTGACCACACGGTCGCCGGGACGCACCACGCCACAGATGGCGGTGTTGAGCGCAGCCGTGGAGTTGGGCGTAAAGCACACATGGTCCGCTCTCGGGCAACCCAAAAGGCGCGCGAGCTTGGCACGACAGCCGTGAATGGTACGCGCCGCGTCGAGCGCACCCGACGTCGCGCCACGTCCGGCATTGCCGAGCGAGCACATCGCCTGCGTCACGGCATCGATGACCGTCTGCGGCTTATGCATGGTCGTCGCCGCGTTATCCAGATAGATCATCGCACGACCTCCCACATGTCAATCACCGTAAAGCCCTCGGTGGGAACACCAGCTGCGGCAAGCTCGGCGCGCAACAGTTCCTCATCGGCAGGCAACGCCTTCCACGCCAGACCGCAGCCGGCAGCGACCTCCCCGGGCACAGGAATCGTGCGCCCGGGAAGGCCGCGCTCGATGCATAGGGTCTCGCAGCCCATGGCGGCCGCCGTGGTGGGAAACGTGATGACAAGCGCCGGACGCTTCTCCCTCATGGCAACTCCAACCAATACGCTACGGGCGCACGACGCGCACGGCCTGCTCCATCTTCTCCACGATCACGTACATGTTGGTGACCTCGCCCACCGCAAGCTGGTCTTTGATGCCAAAGTGGTCCAGGCAGGTACCGCAAGTGAGAATCTCGACGCCCTGCTCGGCCAGGCCCTTCAGGTCATCGAGCACCGGAGAGCCCTCGACGGTGAGCTTGGCGCCGCCGTTGTAGAACAGCATGGTCGCGGGCAGCTCCTCCTGCTGCGTCACGGCAAAGATAAACGCCTTCATGAGCTTGTGGCCCAGCTCGTCGTCGCCGCGGCCCATGCAGTCGGTGTAGACGGAAATGACGAGCTTGCCCTTGCCGGCGCTGGCATCACAGAAGGCAGCACCGTCCTGCTCGGGGTCCGCAACGGCCACGGCACCGGCGGTCGCCACGGTCACGTGCCACTCGGCGTCAGAAACCTTCTCGAACGAGGCCGTGCAGCCCTTCTCCTGCGCCATCTTGGAGATATTCTTGACGGCGGTCTCGTTATCGACCGAGGTCACGACAACGCCCTCGCCACCGAGCTGCTTCAGGGCTTTGAGCGTCTTGACGACGGGCAGCGGGCAGGCATCGCCCATGGCATTGACTTCAATCTTGGTAGACATAGCTTTTCCTTTCGAAAGAACCGTTCTAGAGAACGGTAAACAGTTACATAAACGTGCGGGCTAGCGGACAACGTGAACGGCAGGACCGCCTGGCACCGGCTCGCACACGCGACCGACGACGGCGGCGATACGTCCTTCGGCATACAGACGGCGCGCAAGCTCATCCACATCCCTCGCGGGCGCCGCGATAAGCAGGCCGCCCGAGGTCTGCGGATCGTACAGCGCATCCAGCATGCCCGGCTCCAGGTCCTCGTCGGCAGCCACGCGCGGGCCAAAAAAGTCCTGGTTGCGGTAGGCGCCGGCAGGGATAATGCCAAGGCGTGCCATGTCGAGCACCTGGTCAAAGAGCGGCACCGCCCCCGACACAAGCTCAATCTGCACGCCCGAGCCCTCGGCCATCTCGCACGCGTGCCCGATTAGGCCAAAGCCCGTGATGTCGGTGCAGCCATGAAGCTCGAGGTCCTCGGCCAAACGAATCGGAGCCTCGTTGAGGGTCCGCATCGAGTCGAACATCGGGCTGGCATCATCCTGTTCGATGAGCTCGCCCTTAATGGCCGTAGTGATGATGCCCGAGCCGATCGCCTTGGTCAGCAGCAAAACATCGCCTACGCGTGCGCCGCTGTTGGCGAGCATACGGTCAAGCGCGACAAAGCCACTCACGGACAGGCCGTACTTGGGCTCGTCGTCATTGATGGTGTGGCCGCCCGCGATGGTGCAGCCGGCCTCGACGCACTTGTCGGCGCCGCCCGCCAGAATCTGACCGGCAACCTCAACGCCCAGGCAACTGGGTATGCAAAGCAGGTTCATGGCATGGCTCGGCCGTCCGCCCATGGCGTATATGTCCGACAGCGAGTTTGCCGCGGCAATCTGGCCAAACAGGAACGGGTCGTCGACCATCGGTGGGAAGAAGTCGATGGACTGCACGAGGCCCAAGTTATCGCCAACGCGGAAGACGCTCGCATCGTCGGAGGTATCGAACCCCACGAGCAGGTTGTCGTTATGCACATTGGGTAAGTCGCCCAGGACCTGGGCGAGGGCTCCAGGAGCCAACTTAGCGGCTCAACCGCTCGCGGCAGTCATCTGCGTGAGCTTCATGAGATCGTCAGCCATCGATACCTCCTCTCATCGGTCAATCATTTTCTCCCAGTATACGCATGAATGCGATCCTGCGACGGATGCATTAATTGAGCGCTTGTGCGCGAATGGCCGCGCCGATGGCACCGGCAAAGCGGGCCTGGGGCGAGGTGGTGACTGACGAGCCCACCAATGCGCCAAGACGCTCGACGACATAGGCGTTTTCGCACAGACCACCGGTCAGATAGTACGGGGCGCCCGCGGCTTGCGAGGCCATGGTCGCCACACGCGACACGACGCTCTCGATCACGCCACGCGCAATGTTCTCGCGCGGCTCGCCGCGGCCGATCAGGCTAATGACCTCGCTCTCGGCAAACACCGTGCACATGCTGCTGATCTTGGTGGGCTCGCCGGAACGCGCCAGGTCGGCAGCCACGTCATAGCCAGCCGCTGCCAGTGCCTCGCGCAGCCGCTCGGAAGCATCGACCGAGGAGAACCCGGTTGGCTGCACGCAGGTCCACGTCACCGAATCCACCCCATCGACCACAGCGGCCTTAGCCGCCGTAGAAGCCCTCGAGCTCCTCCTTGAGCAGGCGGCACTCCTCGTACCAGCCTTCACGCTCGTAGGCGCGGTCGCGACCCTGAGGAAGATGCAGAATGTGCGTGCGCTTAAGCTCCCCCATCAGCTCGTACATCTTCTTCTTGCCGTCGCAGGTGGTCTCGCCGATGATCATGTCGCTAAAGTACGTAAACGGGCACTTTTGCGAGTAGGCAAAGCCGTACGTCGACTTGATGAGCGGGCAGAGGTTTGACGGCAGCACCTTCTCGGCCTCGGGAATCACCTCGTCGGACGTACCGCACAGAGCCACGCTTGCAGCCCCCGCGGCATCGTCGTACGACAGCATCGTGTGCCGTCGTTTAATAAATTATTATCTTGATTGATAAGAGTTTGTCATCTCTCATTCGGCGAACGGCAAGGCAAAGCCACCGAGGCTTATATCCCCGACGGCATTACCCGGCGCTATCGACAGACCAAATGGATCCTACTGGCATCAAAATGCATGCGCAGCGTCTCGCCTGCTTGCGGTAGCTCGTCGACAGGCACGCTCACCTTGTTGACCTTCCACTGCAGGCGCGTGGGCGCATCGACGCGCGGTACGTCCAGCAGCACCAGGCGCTCAAAACGCGAATCGCTCACTCGGGCCACGTGCAAATCATAGCTGTTGCGGCCCCGCTCGGCACGGTTGTCAACATGGAAGTAACTTGCGCGAATGCCCAGGTACGCCACATTATCGGGAACCTCGCGACCCACGTTAAAGGTCATGCCCCAATCGAGCGCCTCAACTTCTTCATCGCCGATCTTGCGCGCCCGGCTTGTGTTCTTGCAGCCCGTCAAGCGCAGCGCCGCCAGCGTCTGCGGACGGCGGACCACGTCCTCGACGGAGCCGATCTCCTCCACATGCCCGTTATGCATCACGCAGATGCGCTGGCAGAGGCGGCACGCTTCGTCGATGTCGTGGCTCACGTAGAGCACGGTACGGTTGCACACATCGAACAGGTCGAGCATGTTCTGTTCGAGGGCGCTCTTAAGATAGGAATCGAGTGCGCTCATGGGCTCGTCGAACATAAAAATGCCCGGATGCGCCGCCACCATGCGCGCAAGCGCCACACGTTGCTGCTGGCCGCCCGAGAGGCGCGCGGGATAGCGGTCGGCAAAATCGGCCAGACCGAAAATGCCCAGATAGCGCTCGGCCAACCTTTTGCGCGCGGCGGCGTCGCCCGCGTCCTTTACACCGGCACATACGTTATCGGCCACCGTCATGTTGGGAAACAGCTGATAGTTTTGGAACAGCAGGGCACATTTGCGCGCCTGGGGCGACAGGTTGATGCCCGCCGCCGAGTCAAAAAAGGTCACACCGTTGACGACGATCTTGCCCTCGTCGGGCGTCTCCACGCCGGCGATGCAGCGAAGTGTGCAGCTCTTGCCGCAGCCCGAGGCGCCCAGCAGCGCCACACGCTCCTCGCCGGCCTCAAGCTGCATGTCGAGCGTAAACCCGGGATAGTGCTTTTTGATATCCAGAACGAGCGACATGGCCTATCGACCTCCCTGCAAAGCGGCATCATCGCGCATGAGCTCGGCCAGCGCCTCGCGATCGATACGCAAGGCATCGCCGCCCGCCGGGTCGAGCGAATCGCCCTGTCCGGCGAGATCTTTGGCCTGCTTGCGCTCCGCACGGGAAAGGCCCCGTTCGCGATACTTTTGCGAATGAGCGGTGTACATATTGATGAACAGAATGACCAGGAAGCTGAACGCAATTACAACCACGACCCAAAAGAGGGCCACCGACGTGTTGCCGCCCATCCACTCAAAGTAGATGGCGATGGGAATGGTCTGCGTAATGCCGGCGTAGTTGCCCGCAAAGAACAGGGTGCAGCCAAACTCGCCCATTGCGCGGGCAAAGGCGAGCACCGTGCCGGCGGCAATCGAGGGCCAGCCAAGCGGCATCATAAGCTTGGTAAAGATGCGACGTTCGGACCATCCCAGCGTGCGCGCCGCATCGAGCATCTGCGTGTCGAGGCTCTCGAAGGCACCAAGTGCCGTACGGTAGACAAGGGGAAACGACACCACCACGGCAGATATCACCGCCGCCGGCCACGTAAAGACAATCGAGATGCCGTGCGCGATGAGCCACTGGCCCACCCCGGTCGAGCGGCCAAACAGCATGAGGAGCAGAAAGCCGCAGACCGTGGGCGGCAGCACCATAGGAATCGTAAAGACCGAATCGAGCAGGCCCCTGATGCGGCTCGAGGTACCCATAGTCTTCCACGCGGCGAACAGCCCCAGCGCAAAGGAGATCAGCAGGGCAAGGCCGCTCGTTTTTATGGACACCCAAAACGGGCGATAGTCGATGTCGCCCAAGAAGGCTGCGGCGCGCTCCGCCAGCGACGGCGGCACCGTCGTCGACACGTCCGCATACCGCACGAGGGCGGCGTTATCGCTCCACAGGACGCCGTCACCCAAATCTAGCTCGGCATTCGCGGCGTCGGCGGCATTCACTACCGTGTAGTAATCGCCGTTGCCGCCCTTCACCTTAAACTGATAGCGGTAATCGCTCTGAACCAGCGCGTTATCCGAGGTAAAGACCCATTCGAGATTAGAGTCCTCCAGCAACGCACCGCCCATGGAGTGCGACTTGTCGAGCCCCACGAGCATCTTCTTGAGCGCCTTTTGGTCATCTGCCTTTGAGATGTCGAGCCCCGCGTCTTTGGCGGCATGGGCGTCGAGCCAGACCACGATGCCCTCAGGCGTCGTCACCGTCACGAGGGTCGTCTTCTTGTAGATAGGAAAACGGTAACCCTCGGGCTGACCCGCAAACGAACGGGCTGTGCCCTTGGCATTGCGCTCAAACGCGTTGAGGCCAAACCCGACGCCATCGATAAGCGCGGAATCTTCGGTCGCCTGGCGGTCATCGGCGGTGGTGAAGAGCGCCTCGGCCCGAGCAACCCCGGGCGGTGCGGTCAGCACGCACAGAACCGCAGCCAGCACGGCGAGCAGGCGAATCGTTTTCCTTGACACGGGCGACTCCTCAAACACAGGGCAACGGCGCGCGGACACGCCGGTTCAATCAAAAGGGCGGGCGATCGCAAGAACGACCGCCCTCAAGCATATCGTTATGCAGCGATGTTGCGAACTACGCGAAAAGCTCAAAGCCGTACTTAGCCCAAATCTTCTGGGCTTTCTTGTTGGTCAGGCAGAAGTCGATGAACGCCTTGGCCTCGTCGGCGTGCTCGGAGCTATCGGCGACAGCGCCGGGATACACGATGGGCTTGTGCGAGTCCTCGGGGCACACGAAGGTCTCCTCGATGCCGTCGTAGCGGAAGATATCGGAGCTGTAGACAAAACCGGCCACGCAGTCGCCCGTAGAGACGTAAGACGCAGCGGTGCCGACCTTGTCGGCCAGAGCCACCTTGTCGGCGAAATCGGGTGCATACTCGCCGTCGTCGCCCTCGGTGCCGGTGTAGAGGCCCACGGAGGCCAGGGCCTGGTTGGCGTACTTGCCAGCGGGAACGGTCTTGGCGTCGCCGATGGCGATCTTGCCGTCCAGGTTCGCGACGTCGGCGATGGCCTCGACCCTGGTGTCGGAGCCCTCGGCGCGAATGATCACGAGGTCGTTGACGAACATGTCCTCACGCGTGTCGGCGTCGACGAGCTCGGCGGCCTCGGCGTCATCCATGGTGCCCTTGGAGGCCGTGATGAGTACGTCGACGGCGGCACCGGCGCGCATCTGCTCGACAAGGTCGCCAGACGCCTTAAACTGCGTGTCGGCAAACGTGGTGCCGGTCTGGTCGGTATAGAGCTTCTGAACCTCGGGCAGGGCCTTCTCGAGCGAGTTGGCAGCAAAGACTTGCAGCTCGACAGCCTTCTTGGAAGATGCCTTAGCAAAACCGGCATCGGAGCCAGTCGGCCCAGACGTCTTGCTGCCGGAACAGCCGGCAAGCCCAAGGCCGGCAGCGGCGACAGCGGAAAGTGAAACGAACCCGCGGCGAGAAACCGTATCGAACATGTTCAACCCTTTCGAACGCTACGCCCGGGCACCCCGCCGCAAGCTTTATTCTGTTACTAGATTATACTTTTGCGCGAATAGTGTTTGTGATAAATATTTCTCGTCTAATAATTTTCCTTTACCGATAACCACGAGACGGCCCGCACTGTCGCTGCATAAAAAAGGCGGAGCAGCCCGTAAGGTCACTCCGCCGCAGGTAATGCGCTTATTTGGCGTGCCCGCCCCCCGCCGTCATTTGAGCTGCGTGCTCCAGCTGGTCGCTCACAGCCTCCCAGCTTTCGCGGGCTGCTTTCGTTGATCCCGGAAAGTTGATGACAAGCGTATGCCCACGCTGCATGCACACGGCGCGCGAAAGCATAGCGCGGCGCGTCATGGTCATGGAGTACGCACGGATCGCCTCTGCAATACCCGGTGCATCGCGGTCGCAGACGGCACGCGTCGCCTCGGGCGTCACGTCACGCATCGAAAGGCCCGTGCCGCCGCAGGTAAGCACAACATTGGCGTGGCACTCATCGGCCGCTTCCACAATGGCATCACCGATCTCGCTGACGTCGTCGCGCACGACCACATGTGAGGCGACCGTCCAGCCCTGCGCCGCGATGAGTTCCTCGAGCGCAGCACCCGCCTCGTCCTGGGCAAGATCGCGCGTATCCGAGCACGTCACAATCGAAATCTTCAACTCCATAGCATTCCTCCTATAGCACCGCGCCCTCAGGCAAGTCGACACGCACGACATCCACGACGTCGCCCGCCTTGAGGTCACACGGGCCTTCGTCAATACGCAGCAGGCAGTTGGCCCGCTGCATCGTGCCGAGCAGCGCCGAATTCTGCGTCTTGGCCTCGGTCACCAACAGCTCACCGGTCTCGGGGTCGCGCAAAACCGTGGCACGATCGAAGAAGCGGCGATGCTGTCGCTTCTTCACGCCGTGTGTGAGCTTCGCCTGCTGCACGGGACGCAGGCCCTCGGCAAAGCCGCGCATCTTGCGGATCGCCGGGCGGGCGAGCATCTCAAAGCCCACATACGCCGCCGCGGGATTGCCCGAAAGTCCCAAATATGGCTTGCCCCCAAGCAGGCCAAACGTGATGGCCTTGCCGGGACGCATCGAGATGCGGTCGAACAGCACCTCGCCCTCGCGCCGAACGAGCGCCGTCACATAGTCGTAATCACCCGCAGAGGCGCCACCACTCGTAATGACAAAATCGCACTCCTGCGCGGCGCGATGCGCCAGCTCGGCAATCGCCCGCTCATCATCGGGCGCAATGCCGTAGAACACGGGCTCGGCTCCTGCATCGAGCGCCTCGGCCATCAACGCCGACGAGTTGGAGTCGCGAATCTGCCCGCGCGCCGGCACGTTACTCGGTGCGACCAGTTCCGTCCCCAGCGAGATAATGCCCACGCGCGGAGCGGCATGCACCTTCACGCTCGCATACCCGGCGCTCGCCAGCAAGCCGGCGCCCGCCGGAGCCACAACCTCTCCAGCGTACATCACGACGTCGCCAGTATGCGCTTCCTCAGCAGCCGATCGAACGTTCTCCCCCACCTTGGCCGGCGCCGAGAATCTCACACGCGAACCCTCGTTGCCGTCACCGTCGAGCACATCGACGATCTCGTACTTCACCACGGCATCGGCACCTTCGGGTACCGGCGCGCCCGTCATGATACGAACCGTGTCGCCCGCGCCGATTGCGCCCTCAAAGACATGGCCCGCCGCCTCGTGCCCCACGACAGAAAGCGTCACGGGCGCCTCGCCAGATGCCTGCACCAAGTCCGCCGAGCGCACGGCATATCCGTCCATAGCGCTGTTGGCAAACGGCGAAATGTCGATATCGGCCACCGCGTCCTCGGCCAAGGGAAGGCCGGCGGCCTGCCACACGGGAATCTCGACGAGATCGGTCGGAGCAACGTGCGACAGAACAATCGACTGCGCGTCCTCCAGCGGAATGAGTTTCTCTGCCATATGCACCTCTTAATGCCACAGCGCACAACGGGGGCGCCAATTCTTTATGCTTGTCTCAGTATAATCCCCTGCCACACGACGGCGAAACGACCCACGTTCTCGAATACATCTGTTGGCCGCAAGCCGCGAAACAGAACCGAAACCGACCTGCCGGTTTGTCACGTTTGGCACGTTCTATAATGCTCGTGTTGCAACCTAAAAGAGGAACGTATGGCTTTTACCGACAAACCCGAAAGCGCAAACGAGGCGCAGGATCATTTCCAGCCGCTCGACGACGACGGCTTTTTCTCCCTGAACGACGTCATCATGGCAGGCAGGCAACAGCTCACCCGCTCCGAGCATCTCTTGGCTGCCGACACGCGCCGCAATGCCCACAACCTACTCGCGAGCGCTAAGTTGCTCGTACTCGTCGTCATCGTCTCGCTCGCCATGGGCGTTGCCGCTTGGGCGTTTTTGGCCTCGTTGAATATCGCGACCGACTATCGCGAGCACCATACGTGGATTTACGCGCTGCTTCCCGTTGTGGGCGTTGCCACCGCATGGGTGTACAAAAACCACGGTCTTGCCGCCAAACGCGGTAACAACCTGGTCATCGACTCCGCTCTGGGCACACGCCTCATCCATAAGCGCATGGCCGTCCTCACCTTCGTCTGCTCCACGCTCACGCACCTAACGGGCGGATCGGCCGGTCGCGAGGGAGCCGCGGTGCAGATTGGCGGCACCATCGCCAGCAACATCTCAAGCCTCGCCCACCTCAAAAAGCATGACCACCACGACCTCATGCTCGCCGGCATCTCGTCGGCCTTTGGCGCCGTATTCGGTTCGCCCCTTGCCGGAGCTTTCTTTGGCATGGAGATGTGCTTTATCGGCAAGATCGACTACACCGCAGGGATCTACTGCCTGGTCGCCTCGTTTACCGGCTACTTTACATCACTCGCCCTGGGTACCGAGTACGAAGCGAATGCCATCGCCAGCGTTCCCGCCATGACGCCCAAAACGGTCGGTATCGTTGTTATCAGCGCCATTATCTTCGGTCTGACGGCACGCCTCTTTGCCTGGTCGGTTCGAACCGTCAAGAGCCTGTACGGTCGCTTTATCACCAATTACCTCGTTCGCGCCCTTATAGGCGCACTCGTGGTTTTGGCTGTCTATGCCCTCCTCGACGCCTGGAACTACGCCGGCCTTTCCACGTGGCTTTCGGGCGCCGGGTTTGCCGGCAACACCACCCTCGCCGACGCCGTCATCAAGCTCGTCGTAACGGCACTCACCCTGGGTGCCGGTTTCCAAGGCGGCGAGGTCACGCCCCTGTTTGGCATCGGTGCGGCACTCGGTGGCTGGATCGGTTGCCTTACCGGGCTCGACCCCAGTTTTCTGGCGGCTCTCGGCATGCTCGGCGTGTTCTGTGCCGGCCTTAACGTGCCCATCACCACCTGCATGATGGCCATCGACCTGTTCCACGGCACGGCCGCCGGGTTCTTTGTCATCGTGGCCTTTATCAGCTATCTCGCCGGCGGACACCGCGGCGTGTACCCTGCCCAGCGCATCATCTCACCCAAGCGCCGTTCGCTTATAGTGGATGAGGGCGGTACGGTAGCGGATGCTATCGAGCGCCACAACGACCTGATAGAGTAGACGTAAGTATTCGCCGTGCAGCCACAATCGGGGGGCAATTCGACCCGAGCGCGACCGCACCGTCACGCCATACGCCGGGAGTCGCCCATGCACGCAACTGATTTTGGTCGCACGCTCATCATCGCCAACCCAGCCGCCCAATCGGGTGCGGCGCGCGAAGTTGCCGAGCGCCTGCAACGCTTTTTGGACATGACTGCACGCGCATCCCAGTTTGACCTGGTATTGACCGAGTGTATGGGACACGCCAAGGAGCTGGCCGCACAGGCTCAGGGCTATCGCACCGTTATCGCCCTTGGCGGCGACGGCGTGATCCACGAGGTCCTCAACGGGCTTATGGCACAAAAGGAGGACGCCCGCCCCGCTCTTGCCATCCTACCCGTGGGTTCCGGCAACGATTTTGCCCAAACGCTCGGTATAGAAGATTTCTCCGGCAAGGATTTTGGCGCGCTGCTCACCTGCGAGCTGCAGCGTCAGGACATCGGTCGCATTCGCTCATGGAACCCCGCAAGCGGTAGCGGCGAGGCTTCCGTTGAGTACTACGACCAGACGCTCTCCGTCGGTATTGACGCCGCCATCGGCCTGGGCACCACCGAGCTGCGCAAAAAGACGGGCCTCACCGGCGCTCCGCTCTACACCCTCTCGGGACTTGAACAGTTTGGCCTGCGCTATCGCAACTACCCCATGACAGTCAGCTTTGACGGCGCGCCCGCCGAGCGCGTGAGGGCGATCATCATGGCGATTCAGCTGGGCCCCACCTATGGCTCGGGCTATCGCATCTGTCCCGACGCCGACCCGTGCGACGGCATGCTCGACGTTTGCTACGCCTGCGGCCCCGTTCCGCGCGCGGTCGCTCTTCCCATGTTCCTTTCGGCCAAGGACGGCCACCATACCAAGTTGCCGCCGGTTTGCATGCGCCGCTGCCGCCATGCCGAGCTTACCTTTGAGGAGCCCGACTACCCCATCCAGGCCGACGGCGAACCTGTTATCGCCTCGCGCATCGAAGTCGACATCCTACCCGGTGCCCTCCAAGTCTGGCGTCCAACCCGCTAACCACCCCTAAGTTGCGGTGAAATAGGGACTGTTTATGCAGGTAAAGCCGCAAAACAGTCCCTATTTCACCGCAACTTATCGAGAAGATCACTCCTCCCCGCCCGGCTTGCGGCGGTTGGCCTTTTTAATGGCGTTGAAGTGCTTGTCATTAAGTCTGCGCTGGCGAGAGCGCTGAGGCACCTTGGTCTTTACGCGTCGACGCGGTGGACGCCCGCGACGCTCAAGCTCAGCGCGCAGCTTACGCAAACAGCAGCTACGATTTTGGAACTGACTGCGACTCTCGCGCGCCGTCACGGTAATCCCCGTAGGGATATGTTTCATGCGCACCGCCGAGTCCGTCGTGTTCACGCCTTGCCCGCCCGGACCCGTCGCGCGAAACACCTGCACCTCGCAATCGCACGCCAGCTCCTCGACCGACATCTCGGCATAGCGCGCATACTCACGCCATCCCATCTTGTTCTCATCCATATCAACACCTCCCCTCATACAAAAAATGTGACAAAGGGACAGTCCCTTTGTCACATCGCATACCAATCGCTTGTGTTGCGCGCTTAGGCGAAGGTGATCTCGCCGTTCTCACAGTCCATATCGGCGATACGGGCCAGGCTCTCAACACGGAAGCCGCGCTCGCGGAGCTTATCGCCACCGCCCTGGAAGCCCTTCTCCACCGCAATGCCAATGCCGGACACCTCGGCACCCGCAGCCTCGCAGATCTTGATAAGACCCTCGAGCGCGCATCCGTTGGCCAGGAAGTCGTCGATAATCAGGACCTTGTCGCCCTCGGACAGGAAGCGCTTGCCAACGATGACCGGGTACTCCCTCTGCTTGGTAAAGGAGTAGATGGTCGTGGCATACTGCTCGCCGTCGAGGTTGATGGACTGCGCCTTCTTGGCAAAGACCACCGGCACGCCGCCAAAATGCTGGGCCGCAATGCAAGCCATGCCAATGCCCGAAGCCTCGATCGTAAGGATCTTGTTAATCTCGACATCCTCGAACAGACGGGCCCACTCGGCGCCCATGTGGTCAAACAGCTCAACGTCGCACTGGTGGTTGAGGAAAGCATCAACCTTAAGGACATTACCGGCCTTTACGATGCCGTCATGGCGAATACGGTCCTCAAGCTCCTGCATGGCGCAACCCCTTCTCGCGGCAACGATACCGCGCGATTAATAAACGTTGCTCGATAGTCTACCACGGACCGACCCCCGCCCGCCCCACAAGCCGCATCGCACCACAAAGCCGCATCGCACCGCAAAGCCGCAAGCAGATACACCGAGCTTACCAGCTGAATGCGATCGAGGACCACGCCCAGCCCCTTTTGCATCACGGGCAGCGCCACGGTCACGACGGTCGAATCCAGACACACCATAAACGTCATGATGAGCACCGTAAACAGAATCGCCCATTTGTTCTTGCCATGGGTGTCTCCCTCAAGAGCGATGTGTTCGCGGCGCAGTTGCTCTGCGGTTTTCTCCATATCCATCCTTTCGAGTGGCGCAACACAAAAACGGGGCCCCAATCGCCTGCAAACAGTCGCGATTGGGGCCCCGCCTACGGTATCGGGACTAAAGGTCACCGAAGCTTTCTGCCGGCATCGGCGCCTTGCACGAACGTTAGCCTAGCACTGCTCGAGCGCCTGCTCAAGGTCGGCAATCAGATCGGCCGTGTCCTCGAGGCCGCACGACAGGCGCACCATGTCGGCGGAGATACCACAGGCGATAAGCTCCTCATCGTTCATCTGGCGGTGCGTGGCGTTAGCGGGATGCAGGCAGCAAGTGCGGGCGTCGGCCACATGCGTGGCGATCTGAGCGAGCTTGAGGCTCTTCATAAAGGTCTCGGCCGCCGCGCGACCACCGTTAAAGCCAAAGCTCACAACGCCGCAGGTACCGTTGGGCATGTACTTTTGAGCTAGGTCATAGTACTTGTCGCCCTCCAGACCCGGATAGCTCACGAAGCGCACCTTGGGATGGCTCTGCAGGAACTTGGCAACAGCCAGGCCGTTCTCGCAATGACGCGGCATGCGCACATGCAGGCTCTCGAGCGAGCTGTTCAGGAAAAACGCCGCCTGCGGGTTCTGCATGGGGCCGAGGTCGCGCATGAGCTGAGCGGTTGCCTTGGTAATGAAGGCGCCCTCGCGACCGAACTTCTCGGCATAGGTCACGCCGTGGTAGCTCTCATCGGGCGTGGTGAGACCCGGGAACTTGTCCGCATGGGCCATCCAGTCAAACTGGCCGTGGTCGACGATCACGCCGCCCAGGCAGGCCCCATGGCCATCCATGTACTTGGTGGTGGAGTGCGTAACGATATCGGCGCCCCACTCAAAGGGACGGCACATCACGGGCGTCGGGAAGGTGTTGTCGACCATCAGCGGCACGCCGTGGTCATGCGCGGCCTTGGCAAAGCGCTCAATATCGAGCACGGCAAGGGCGGGGTTGGCGATCGTCTCGCCAAAGACGAGCTTGGTATTGGGCTCAAAGGCTGCCTCGAGCTCCTCATCGGTGCAATCGGGGGCAACGAACGTGCAGGTAACGCCCATACGACCCATGGTATGGGCAAGCAGGTTGTAGGTACCGCCGTAGATGGCCGAGCTTGCGACCACATGATCGCCGGCGCCGGCCACGTTAAAGATCGCGAGGAAGTTCGCAGCCATGCCCGAGCTCGTGAGCATCGCAGCGGTGCCGCCCTCCATCTCGCAGATCTTGGCGGCAACCAGATCGCACGTAGGGTTCTGCAGACGGCTGTAGAAATAGCCAGACTCCTCCAGGTCAAACAGCTTGCCCATGTGCTCGGACGTGTCATACTTCCACGTGGTGGACTGGTAGATGGGCACCTGGCGCGGCTCCGCATCTCCCGGGTGATAGCCGCCCTGAACACATGTAGTACCGATGGTCTGCTCGCTCATATCTAGCTCCCTTGCCTGGGTTACATTTTTATCCGGTTCACGATACCGCTACCCCGCACCCCTCTCAACCCATCCCCAAGGTAGGTTATGGGACAAATCAACCGGGGGCATTTATCGCAGATCTTGGCATTTATTCGATAGATAAAAATGAGGCATACATGAGGCTTTCGATGAACAAATGCATCGGCAAGGGTACCATAGGCGAGTACACCGTTACCGAGGAGACAACGATGAAGCAAATCGATACTGCCCAGCTCGACATCACCGCCTGTCAGGCTCAGGCTGCCGAATACCACGCCCGTGGCTTTAACTGCGCACAGGCCGTCGCCTGCACGCTCGCACCCGCCGTCGGGCTCGACCCCCAGACCGCCTTTATCCTCACCGAGGGCTTTGGCGCCGGCATGGGCGGCATGACCGAGACCTGCGGCGCTATCTCGGGCGCCGTGGCCATCATGGGCTTTGTAATGAGCGACGGCATGGATAACCCCAAGACCAAGGGCCAGACTTACAAGCTGTCGCGCGAAATCGCCAAGCGTTTTAAAACGAAAAACACGACGACCGTCTGCGGCACGCTCAAGGGCATCGGATCGGACAATGGTCCGCTCCGCAGCTGCCCCGGCTGCATCGACGACGCCATCGAGATCGCCTGCGATGTGCTAAAGCAGCTCGCCGAGTAAACGGCGGCAACAGAAAACGACGGCCGGCGTGCTTGGGATTCATCCAAAAGCACGCCGGCCGTCGCCGTTAGAACTCGGCAAATTTGGGAGCGCCGACCTCAATCTCCTCGCGCCCCGCCATAAGCTCGCGCATCTTAGCGCAAAACGGCTCCTGCTCCCCCGCCTTAAACACCAAATGAATCGTCACGGCATCCGCGTAATCGGTATCCGAAACCTTGGCACCCGAATCCTGCGCCAAACGAAGCACCTGCTCATACTGCGGATAGGCCACGTGCACGTCAACAGGCACGACGCTCGTCATCTCAACGACCTGCCCTGCCTCCTGAGCAGCTGCCACCGCCGCCTGCGTCGCCGCGGTATAGGCGCGCACCAAGCCACCGGGCCCCAACAGCGTGCCGCCAAAATAGCGCGTCACCACGCAGCAAACATTTTTGAGCCCAGCGCCGCGCAACACCTCGAGCGTCGGCATGCCGCTCGTGCGACTCGGCTCACCGTCATCACTCTGACGCTCGCGTCCATCGACCAAAATCCACGCGGGAACATTGTGTCGAGCGTCGTAATGACGCTTGCGAACCATCTCGATGAAGGCATTCGCCTCATCCTCGGATTCAATATGGACCAGCTGGGCAATAAACCGGCTCTTGCGATCCACAAACTCGCCAGAAGCCTCAATATTCGATCGCAGAGTAAAATAGCTGTCCAACAAAGCCCCTCAACAAAACTAAGCGCGGCAACAAACAGCCTCAATAATACGGCAAAGACAGCAACGTTGTCCTCGCCAACAAGAGCGAAAACGCCAATGATGCCGTCACCAACAGCGAGAACCCGTCAGCGCGAGCAAGGTGCCTTGAAAGACGAGATTGCAACAGAAATGAGGCTGCCGATGACCAGGCAAAAACAGCGAGACGGCGTCAACATAGTTGCCGAGTGGGCCGATAAGCCGGGTTCTGTCGTGAACGGTCATTTATCTTGTCTGCACGTTACCGTGCAGCTCCACGCACGCTACCCGAACGCGGACCGGGCCGGCCCATAGCGTTCCTATTCGCGCTTGCTCCGGATGGGGCTTGCCAAGCCGCCGTGTTGCCACGACGCTGGTGGTCTCTTACACCACCGTTTCAGCTTTTCCCTTTACGCCTTGCGGCGCAGGTGGGAGTCTTCTTTTCTGCGGCGCTTTCCGTCGGATCACTCCGCCCGGCCGTTAGCCGGCATCCCGCCCTCTGGAGCCCGGACTTTCCTCACGCGTGCCGCAAGCAGCACATCGCGCGACCGTCTGGCCCACTCAGCAGTGCAAGAGTGTAACACACCGTTGCCGCAGGCAAAGGCACAACACAAGCCTTCGACACGATATACCAAGAACCATGCCATACGGTACAATAGGGTCGTCGATGGGCAACGTCGCCAGTCGAGACGCGACCGCGCTCCGCACCCCTCCGTCTACTCGGTGCGTTCCCGCCTCCTCCCCGAGGCGGGATGTCGGCATTTTCATGCACCGACAACCCAATAGTCTGTGAACAGCCCGGACAGCATTGCGCACGAGTAGCATTGCGTACCTCACCGGCAAACGCAAAAAGGGACCCGTCCATTGCGGACGGATCCCTTAAAGCAAGTGATCGTCAAACCGATTTACTCGGCGTCGGTCTCCTCGTCCTTCTTCTCGGAAGGCAGCGGGGTAACCTCGATCTCGACGCCCAGAGTCTCAGCAGCGGACTTCATAGACAGGGAGATACGACGACGGTCGAGGTCGATCTCCATGACCTTGACCTGAACCTTGTCGCCCACGTGGGTGACCTGAGAAGGCTGGTCGACGTGCTTGTTGGCCATCTCGGAGATGTGCACCAGGCCCTCGATGCCCTCGCCCAGATCGACGAAAGCGCCAAACGGGACAAGCTTGGTCACAGTGCCCTCGACGATAGCGCCGACGGGGTACTTCTTGACCAGTGCGCGCCACGGATCCTCGGTGGTCTGCTTGAGACCCAGGGAGATGCGCTCGCGGTTGAGATCGACGTCGAGAACCTCGACCTCGACCTCCTGGCCGACCTTGACAACCTCGGAAGGATGGTTGACGTGGTTCCAGGAGAGCTCGGAGATGTGGATGAGGCCGTCGATACCGCCGAGGTCGACGAAGGCGCCGAAGTCGACGATGGAGGAAACGGTGCCCTGAAGACGCATGCCAGACTTGAGCTTGGACAGGATCTCGGAACGCTCGGCCTTACGGGACTCCTCAAGCACGACGCGACGGGAGAGAACGACGTTGTTGCGGTTGCGGTCCATCTCGATGACGCGGGCCTCGATGCGGGTGCCCATGTAGGAGGTGAGGTCCTTGACGCGACGGAGGTCGACGAGGGAAGCAGGCAGGAAGCCACGCAGGCCGATGTCGAGGATCAGGCCGCCCTTGACAACCTCGATAACCTCGCCCTCGACGTTCTCGCCGGAGTTGAACTTCTCCTCGATGCGGTTCCAAGCACGCTCGTACTCGGCACGCTTCTTGGAAAGGACCAGACGACCGTCCTTGTCCTCCTTCTGGAGAACCAGGGCCTCGATGGAATCACCGAGTGCAACGATGTCTGCAGGGTTAGCGTCCTTGCGGATGGACAGCTCGCGGACCGGGATAACGCCCTCGGACTTGAATCCGATGTCAACGAGCACCTCGTCATGCTCGATCTTAACGACAGTACCGTTAACGAGATCGCCCTCATCAAAGTCGGTAATCGTACCGTCGATGAGGTTGTTCATCTCCTCCTCGTTGACATCGTCAAGAGAGAAAATGGACGAGTTCTGAATCTCACTCAAAGGTGGACCCCTTTCGAACTACGGGGCCCCGATTGCTAGGACCTACAGAAGGGTGCGACAAGCACACAACGTTTAGGAACACTCGGGAGCCGACAGATACTAATGTGACGCTTATGCAATCACGTTCGTATAGGTTACGTGGAAATCACTTCGATTTCAAGCGTGAACTGCGATTTTTTACTCGTATGGAGACTTTTTCGCAATCTTGTGAACGACCGTCTCCATAAGTTGACGATAAGCAGTTGAGTGTAGGGCTTTGGGGTAAAGTATCCGGAGCCAACGTTCTAAACGATTTTTCGAGAAAGGTGCCCGCGTGCTCAAAGCAGTCGTTTTCGATATGGACGAGACGCTTCTCAGCATCAATCTCAACGCGTTTATCCTTCGCTATTTTAAGGATGTCTCGTCAATGCTCGCGGATATCGGACGATGCAGCCGCGGTGGCACGATGGCACGCCTCGGCACCATCCTGGTCGACCTCAACGCCAATCGCCGAAGCGGCACGGACAATCGCACCAATCTTGAGTTTTACCGCACCGAGGTCGAGCGCAGGTGCGGCATCTGCCTCTCGGACCCACTCATCTATGAGGCTTTTACCTACTATGAACGCGAAGTTCTCCCGTACAAGAATGACGATGCCATCAATGCCCACGCCATGCCGGGTGCACACGCCGCACTCCAGGCTGTACGGGACGCAGGACTGCGTTGCGCACTCTTTACCAACCCCAGCTTTCCCCAGGGGGCCATCGAATGCCGCATGGGTTGGGGTGACCTGGCCGACGCCCCCTTTGAGCTCGTGACGCACATGGGAAACGCCACCCGTTGCAAGCCCGATGCCACCTATTACCTGGAGCAGCTGCAGGCCATGGGGCTCGAACCGCACGAGGTCCTTATGGTGGGCAACGACCCCAAGCGCGACTTCCCCAGCCCCGCCTGCGGTATTCAAACTGCCTATGTTGGCCAGGGAAAACCCAGTCGAGCCACCTGGCGCGGAACCATGGAAGACTTCGCCCGCGACTTTAACGCCGTAGTAGAAGCCTTCTACGAGCACCAAATAGCCGACGAACTAAGCTAGTCCCCAAATCAGGAATGGGGCGCACGTTTGCCCCACGCTTCGTTACGTGGGCAACGGCTTGAGGGCAAGATGCGATGCCCCAGTGTCCTAGGCCGTGATCATTTTGACGCGTTCGCCGATTTTGGAGTCGCGCCTGTCGGAAATAACAGTAAAGCCCTCCAGGTCGCACACCTTTACATTTGAAAACACGTGGAACTTGGAGCTATCGGCGAGTACGCAACTCGCTTGGGAATTCTGCATCACGATACGTTTTTTGATAGCCTCGGGATAACCTGGCGTCATGATGCCGCGGTCCTCGTCCACCGCATTGACACCTATAAACGCCCGGTCAAAGTACAGCTCGCGCAGCGCGCTCTCAACCATAGGACCGGTGAGCGAGCAGGTAACGGGGTTGAAGTCGCCGCCAATTACCACCACCTTAGCAGCAAGCTCGCCCGTAAACCGACATGCATAGCCGTTGGTGGTGTAGATAGTCACCGGCTTGTCGACGAGCAGGCTCAGGAGCGCCGTCGCGGTGGTACCGGAGTCGACAGCGAGATGAGACCGTCACGCCCGAAGACCCCGCTTTCGCCGCCGAGGAGCGCGCGGCGCACGCGGCCCATGAGGAGCGGCTCGAGCATATCGAGGGGCTCCTTCCCAAGAAGGGAAACGACCCTGCGGGACGACACGGCGAAAACCATCGTTGATTCCGGCAAGAGACGCCGTTTCTCTGGTAGCTTCATCTTCAACCAAGACCGACAATGCCGGCCAGGCACTCAACCCAAAAGGAGACAGCATGCCCAACGAGCTCAGCTATGAGGTCAGCCTCGAGCGCAGCAACCAGATCCGCGCCGACCTGCCGCAGCACCCCGAGAAGTACACCATGCTCACCGGCGACCGCCCCACCGGCCGTCTGCACCTGGGCCACTACTTCGGCACGCTCAAGAGCCGTGTCGAGCTGCAGAACATGGGCGTGTACACCAACGTGCTCATCGCCGACTACCAGGTCATCACCGACCGCGACAGCACCGACAACATCTAGGACAACGTCTACAACATGGTCATCGACTACCTGGCCTGCGGCCTGGACCCCGACAAGACGATGATCTACACGCACTCCGCCGTGCCCGCGGCAAACCAGCTCATGCTGCCGTTCTTGTCGCTCGTCTCCGAGGCCCTGCTGCAGCGCAACCCCATCGTCAAGGCCGAGATGGAGGCCAGCGGCCATGAGCTCACCGGCCTTTTGCTCACCTACCCCGTGCACCAGGCGTGCGACATCTTGTTCTGCAAGGGCAACGTGGTGCCGGTCGGGCGCGGCCAGCTGCCGCACATCGAGCTCACCCGCACCATCGCACGCAAGTTCAACAACCGC
>OLNL01000400.1_pt1 | contig 48619 bp, 44 predicted proteins | sample 1672181 | NCBI WGS metagenome assembly OLNL01 (sample SAMEA3136656, study PRJEB25190) | human gut metagenome | biome: human gut; feature: human-associated habitat; material: faeces | place: Austria | collected 2013
TTGAACAAACACCATTCTACGCTGAAATGGGTGGACAAGTAGCAGACCACGGTACGATCTCAGATGCAGCTGGTACAGTCGTTGCGCGTGTTGTTGATGTTCAACGTGCACCAAATGGACAAGCCCTTCACACTGTTGAGGTTGAAGGTGAACTTGTTGTAGGTGCTAACTACAAACTTGAAATTGACCACACACGTCGTCACCGTGTTATGAAGAATCACACAGCGACTCACCTCTTGCATGCTGCCCTTCATAATATCGTTGGTGATCATGCTGTTCAAGCCGGTTCTCTTAACGAACAAGAATTCTTGCGTTTCGACTTCACTCACTTTGAGGCTGTAACTCCAGAAGAATTGCGTGCTATCGAAGAACAAGTTAACGAAGAAATCTGGAAAGCTACTCCAGTAACAACTATTGAAACAGACATTGACACTGCTAAATCAATGGGAGCTATGGCCCTCTTTGGTGAAAAATATGGTAAGAATGTTCGTGTCGTTTCAATCGGTGATTACTCTGTTGAGCTTTGTGGTGGTACGCACGTTGCCAACACTGCTGAAATCGGTATGTTCAAGATTGTCAAAGAAGAAGGTATCGGTTCAGGAACACGTCGTATCTTGGCAGTGACATCACGTGAAGCTTACCTTGCTTACCGTGAAGAAGAAGATGCCCTCAAAGCAATCGCAGCAACACTTAAGGCACCACAATTGAAAGAAGTGCCTAACAAGGTTGCTAGCCTTCAAGAGCAATTGCATGCCCTTCAAAAAGAAAATGCTGCGCTTAAAGAAAAGGCAGCTGCAGCTGCAGCTGGTGACGTCTTCAAAGATGTTAAAGAAGCTAACGGTGTTCGTTACATTGCTAGCCAAGTAGAAGTTTCTGATGCAGGTGCCCTTCGTACCTTCGCGGACCAATGGAAACAAGCAGACTACTCTGACGTCCTTGTCCTTGCAGCTCACATTGGCGAAAAAGTTAATGTTCTTGTAGCAAGCAAGTCTAAAGATGTTCACGCAGGTAATGTTATCAAGGTTCTCGCACCAATCGTATCAGGTCGTGGTGGTGGTAAACCAGATATGGCCATGGCCGGTGGTAGCGATGCCAATGGTATCCAAGAATTATTGGATGCCGTAGCAGATAAATTGTAATAAAGGAACTGGGAATCGAAATAAATTAACTATTATTTTTGAACAAAAGTTTAAATTGTGTTAATTATAATACTTTAAAGATTTCTATGTAACCTACTATAGAAAGGGGTTTACAATGAGAATTAAAATTGAAAAATTTGCGAATATTGCTAACGTCGATTTAGAATTCAGTAATCAAATGAATACTCTAATTGGAGATAATGGTACTGGAAAAACTTTATTGTTAGAAGCATATAGCAAGATTAACGATACGGTTATTTCACATTTAAACTCAAAAAATAATTTCATTTCGACTATAATTGATAAGGCTAATCTAAATATAAATAAAATTTCTAACGAGAGCGATAATAAATATAGATATCAATTATCTTTCACAGACATTTTAGAAGTAGAAAATTTATTTGAAGTTGGAATACAAAAATTAAAAGATGAAATTGAGGAAAAGTTAAAGTCTGATGTATTGTACGAAAACTTATCGATGAATGGTTTGTTAATAGAATTTAAACATATTGAAGAGTTAGTTAACTTTTCTGATGAGATTACAGTAAGTATTAAATCTTCTTCAAATAACTCTGATAATAATTTTATTAATATTGAAGATACTGAAGACTATTATATAGAGTTTGAGAATAAATATATTAGACATTTTAGATTATTTAATGAAAGCAATTTAAAGGAAATCATAAAATCAATGGATACTCCCCCATTTAAGTATTTATTAGAATCCTTTAAATTTATGATAGCTGAAATTATTAAAAATAAGTTTTTGATAATTAATAATATTCTTAATATCACTTATATTCCATCAGAGCGTGTATATTCAATGAGCAAGAATCTTGAAAAAATATTTTCAGAAACTCCATTCTTACGTTATAGTGAACAGAAATTTATGAAAGACTATGAGGAAGCTAAAGAATCCAAACGATTTATGGCTAATTTCTTGGAAGAAAATGATTATACTTCAGATGAGTTTAAGGAATTAATAGGTGGCACTCTAAATTTTGACGATGGTGAGGTTATTTCTTTAACAGATGATTTAGGTGTAGAAATCCCACGTGAGTTGTTTTCTACTAAACAAAATAAATTACAGAGTTTACATATTTTAGAACAATATCAAAGGTTTCCTAGAAGGTCAATGCAATATGCTAGTCGTCGATTGTTAATCATTGAGGAGCCAGAGGCTCATCTCTCGATAAAGAGTATTTTAGGAATGTTTAAATATTTAGAACATCTTTCAAAGCATTATAGAATTGTTATTGCAACTCATAGTGATATTATGTTGACACTTGTTAATAATTGGTATTTGGATAGTCCTAGGAATAATACAGTAGGCGGATGGGAGCTTCTTGATTTAAAATCTGAGAGCAATTCTAAGTATATGTTTACTAAATTGGAGTTGGGTGATTATGGTTTAATTTCAGAATTTATGAATGAACAATTATTGTTATTGCAGAGAATGACTCTAGAAAGTCAACAAAACTTAAATTATCTGGAAGAGTGATTATATTGAGAAATAGACAATTAATAAAAGATGATTTTATTGAAGAAATAAATACTTTTCAGACTATTATTTCTGAGAAACAAAATGATTTTGAAATGAATTTGCATCTATCTTTTCAAGAAAAAGGAAAGTTATATAAATTGGGAAAGCATAGTATACATAATGATAATAATGGTATGAATACACTATTTTCTCAAAAGTTTTGTGATGGAGTCATTTTATGGTTTGTTGATAACATTGTGTCAGTATATATAATAGAATTGAAAAAAACAGCAACATCGTATTTAGACAGAATTCCTTTTCAATTTCATGCATCAGTTTTAAGAGCATTATCTGATATTGCAATCATTGGATCTCCACTGAATTATAAAAAAGAACCGAATAAAAAATTTAAGATACAATATAATTTTATTATTGGAACAGTTGAAGAAAAAAGTTTACCCAGCGAAATAGATGGACCATTAAAATATAAGACTTTGACTGGTTATCCGAGTAAATTATCTGATAAACTAGAAAATTATTATAGAAATATCGTTTTTTATAATTATGACGAAATTGGAAATCAAGTTATTTTTGAGTTTGAGAAATTTGTATTTGACAAAGTTACACAACAACAAAATCATCCAATTTATAAGTATAGTCAAGAGATTCCATGGATTACGGAGACAAAGTCAATGTTCTTGTAGCATGCAAGAGTAAAGACCTCCACGCAGGTAACTTGGTTAAAGAATTGGCTTCAATCATCGATGGACGTGGTGGTAGCGATGCTAACGGTATCCAAGACCTTCTTTCAGCAGTATCAGAACAGTTGTAAGATGTGATATAATAGAAGAAACTTGAAAAGGTAGGATGAAAATCCTATCTTTTTTAATAGATTCACATTCTTGGGGGGATTATGGAAGATAAAAATGTTAGGGATTTTAACGATGTGCTTATATTCATAATTACAGTCTTTTTCTCGTTTTGTTTTTCACTGATGTATATTGAGTGGCAAAATTCATATAATCAACAAACTGACCGCTATTTAAATGGTTATGCTTATGTGACAGGTTTCAGTTCGGTTGATGCCTATGTGAAATTAACAGATCCTGATGTTCTAGCTGTCCAATCAACTGGCAATATCCAATATTCCGATAACTATATGATGTCTCAAAACTATCGTTATCATGATTCTTTTAAAAACACAGAGAAAACATCTCAAAAGGATAATCAATATTATCGTCTATCTATATATGATGTTAATGACACTAGTAATCAACCGATTGAGGTAGACCTTTTTAAGTTTGTACCAGAGTTAAAGAAAGGTAAAGAGATTAGCAATCTTAAAGCAAAGCTTTATGAAGAGAATCAGAAAGCCTATGTTCTTGTTACTTTTGAAGGCACAAAGGTCGGGAAAAATCGTGAGCCTGCTTATACTTTTGAGGTTTCAAAAGATGATAAAACATTAAAGTTAATAAGCAATTTCTCAAACGCTAGCCTTTATGATATCAATACTATCCCAAAACAGGAACAAAGTGTAAAAGGCTATTTACCTCAGACTATTGGGATTATCAATAATCTTGGTAATAATCTTTTATCTAATGTTCATACTTTAGATTCGGGACGTGTTGCTATTAGTGTTGGGGCTTTTGATGGTACATCGAGAACGATTTATGACCAAAATTCTAAACTTCTAGAGATGGCTAAAAATGATAGTTATCAATTGGTAGTTACAGATAGTTTTTGTAATGATCAGGCAAAGACCCAAAGTCTTTTGGATTTATACAAAGAAGATGGTAAGACTAGTTTTATAGACGGCTTGGTAGCTAAAGCAGATACAACAATTGATGGACAAGAACACCTCTTGTCAAATTTTCAGGATTTTGACAGATGGATATATCGAAACGTCAGCTTGACAAGAAAAGAGTTTAAATCTCGAGAGGATGTTCAAGCCATTTTATATGATCCGAATTCAACCTTGCTTCCGATTGGTGTTAACGCCTTAGATAATAGTCTCGTAACTTACGATTTAGCTTCAGGGCCTTTATATAGTTTTTATACTTATAGTATAGGTTCTGAAACAAGTAAACTAAAGAAAAGTATCGAACTGATTCAAAATTGGAGAGCTGGTTTTAAGGACAATGAGGTCGTTAAGGAATTGTATTATGAGAAATACTATAGGAGTGACTACAGTCCCTATATAGAACGTATTGATACTGCAAATGCGAACCAAGAACCCAAACAAATCTTATTTATGCAAGAGAGTATTTTTGAATTGCTTCAATCAAATCCCTTTGAAAATGCGATGAAAGAGGGTAAAGATGCTTTCAACCGTATTATTAATGAAGGAGCACCTGTTGGTTTGTATTCCATTCTTGATGCACCTAGGGATGCTATTTATAATGGTTCATTTAACATTAGTCCAGATATGGTACAGAGAGGTTATCTTTTAGGTACAACTCCAAGTAATCAAGCGAAAGAAAAATATGGCATTAGCGAATTTGAAGGTCCGAGAACACAGGCAGTGTATAATAGTATGTCTTTTGTTCAAAATGGTAAGGCCATAACAGTAATAATCCCAAGGGAGGAAGAGTAGATGGCTTTAATTAAAGAACTTTTCAAAGATAAAGTGAGAATCGTGATTATTCTTCTAGGAGCATTACTTGGCTTCTATCTTACTTATAGGCACAAACCCATAGAGTCTTATTCACATAAAATTGAAACCATTAAGAGATCCACTCCTCTTCGAGATATTCGAACGGTTCAGGACAATGTACTGTATCTTCCTGAAAATCAAAATTATGTCGCCTTGACTAAAGATTATCTGATACTATTTGATGAATACTACCATAGGGGTGGAGATATTAGGGATAACTATGACATCACTGATAAGGATTACTACAAGGTGATGATTTATAACCCTTTTAACCCCAAGAAGATTTACAAAAAATGGGATGTCTTGAAAATCTTACGAAAGGATTTTCCTGAAGAATATGTTAGTGATCTGGATCTTGACAAGGATATCAGTGGGAAAAGTTATCTTATCGTAACTACTTTGATTACTAATTCTGGTGGAGAACGTGATAGAATTGGCCGACGAAGGGTCTTTGATTTTGAGACTGGCAAGTTCGTGACGGGAGTTGCTATTCAAGGTGGAGTAGATAAAGATGATAAACAGATTTACAAACGAGACTATTTTAGTAAATCGCTAAATGAAAGATTAGATTATTATGGACTTCGTATTCGGAATAGATCTAATGCAGTATTTCTAGAGTTGTCTGACCCAAATACTTTTAGAATTAGGGAATTAAACATCAGTTCCAATAAAGCACTTATGACAATTTTGAATAAGGAAGTTTCTGGAGAGTTGGTCTTCTTTGGAGATGATGCTCTAGAGCAAGTTTCTCATTTGTTGGCTAAGCCAGATCAGGCGGATATGCTTAGTGGAACAAAACTTTCCGCTTCTGAGTCAAAGGATGGACAAGAGCATGATATTGGTTCGCTTCAAGACTACAATATCTGGGCAAGGTAAAAATATTATTGAAGAGCTGAACTTTCAGCTCTTTTTTTCTATTTTTGAGAGTCATTATACGTTTCTTTATTAGTCTTCTCAGCATCCTTTCTTTTTCTTCTGCTTTTCTTTGCTTAATTTCTTTCTTTACTTCTTTAACCTTATTTTGTGTTTCAACAACTAACTCATCAATAGATAAATCTGGATTTTCTAGTTTTTTCAATTCAAAATAGATTTGGCCTAGTTTATCTGTTTGTGATTTTAGATAGGCTTTAAGTTGCTCTGTAGCTTCTTTCTTTTGTTGTTCTAAAGCTTCAAGTTCCTTAATAAAATCTGATTCAGTTTTTTTGTTTTTTCCTGCCATAATTTGCCCCTTAATTATTAATTATATCTAATAGTATAGAGTAAGAATATTAAAAGTCAACCCATGTCACTCCCTTGAAAATAATCTATTCTAGGTTATACTGAACACTATAGCGACCTATTATAAATGAATCCTAATAGTAGTTATTAAGTGCTTAAAGTCCCATAAAATCAGTTGTTACGAGTGTTATGTGATAACCAGATTTTATGAATGAAAGTATAGAGAGAACAAAAGTCTAAGAGTTTACTGTATTTATAGGGTTGATTACTAATATTAGAAACTCGTAAATTATAAATGAGTAAATAGTGATTACTATTTAGCTAGAATAACCCATGTTTTTTAGGGATTATCGTTATAAAAATAAACTACGACGTTATGAATGAGAGGAGATGAAAGTATCAATCAGTATTTTACGGGTACAAAGGAATGCTTGAGCAGGTCTATATCAAAGGCTAAGCATAACTTTAAAAATAATATCTATACTCTTCGAAAAAAGACCAGACTATATACCCTATTGATTGACTATTTTAGGACTACAAAATGCAAGATATAAAAAATAGAGATTTTACCTCACTTATTTCAAATAAAATTCATTACACTCAGAGAAATAAAATAGCTTCTTATTTTGTTTCAAAAAAGCAAAATATCTCACTGTCGTTTTCAGAAGAGGAACTTATCATCTTTTATCATTTACTAAGGTTTGGTTATTTTGATAAGGAAATAGTAGACCTCATTTATACTGCAGTAACTCGAAAATCCAAAACCCCTAATTCATGGTTTTATCGTCTTGTTGGAAAGGTGAATCATCCTATTTTAGCATGTTCGGATGCTAGAAGCGGTAAGAGAAAGATATATTATCTGAACAAAGGTTTTAGTACCTGGTTGCTTACTATGATTAAGGGGATTGATAAAATACGGTTGCTAACAACAACGACAGAATATGATAGGTCAGTATATAGCATTGTCAGTAATAATCTTCTAGGAGGAAAACCTCAAACCGTAAATATTCATGATCTAGAGACCAGACGATTAGTTGCTAAAATCTTAAACAAGCTTTTCTTTAAAAACCAAGACAAGTCTGTTTATGACCTAAACATACAAGTCGTATTTCCTATTAGTCGGGTTAATCTTTTAATGGTTCCTGATGCTGTTGTATTTGTGAACGATAGCCCTTTTTTTATTGAGTATGACCGAGCAACAGAACGTCAAACAATTCTACTTTCTAAAATATTTGGTTACGCAGAAGAACCAGCATTCGAAAATTCTAGTTTATTTTTCGTTTTCGAGAATAGTCGTAAAGATAATACGCAGGTATCTCAACGTTTAATGAACTTTTTGGAATATGTAAATGAGGTTGAGGTTGAAGGTGTGACTGGACATGACATGTTAAAGCGTAAAAATATTTCTTTATTCAGTCAAACAACAACAAATGCATCTGACGTTATTGTCGAAATCATTCAAGAAAGGATGTTTTCAAATCATAAAGATTGGTGTGATTGCGAGGCTTATGATTTTTCTGAATTTCAGAAAATAGATTATCTTGTAAAGGAGATATCAGAACCTTTAGATGATGATAAATTCCAGTTATCAGCTGTTGTTGAAACTGACTCATGGGAATTGAAAGAGTATCCTATGGTGACTATGACGTATATCAAAAGTGACTTGATTCCACACTTAACTAGTCTCTATGAAGAATTCTCAATAGAGTATGAACATATGATTATTGTATTCCCAAAAGAAGTTCTACCAGAAAAAATAAAACTTCCTTTTGATGATTATTTTTTGATTGTTTATAGATAGAGTAAAGGTATTTGTAAATGGATTATTTGGAATACTTAGGAAGAAGACTTGTATGGCTAGTTGTTTCGCTTGTAGTTGTAATCGTAGTAAAAAGACCAAGAATTTTGAAAAGGCTAGCTATAGTTAGTGATGTAGCTATTGGAAAAATCCACTACTTTATTTTTCTAACGATTGCTTGGCTAGTTCTTGTCACATATTTTATTTTGTACTTGTTTACGGTAGTTTCTTTTTTCCTATCATGGCATTCGCTAACCCTGAATAATGTGCTGGAAGTGATTTTGCAAACCGTATTAATCATACCAACACTCTATACGTTATTTGTTTCACATAACGAGGTCATCAAGAAGGTTGATGAATTCTTATCAGCGAAAAAAGAATAAGTCACGCGCAGCAACTGTAACATATAATCATTCTCTCAACTATTTAAAAAGATGTAAGAAAGTCAAATGATAGTTTGAATTTGTTGTAAGTATCAGGTGTCGTTTTAAAGATAAAAAAGATTGAAAGGTAACGGTAATTAATGAAAATAAAAATTGAATCTGCTTGGAAAACCCTTTGTGATGCATTCCCCAAGCTAAAGGATAATCCTCTTTACAAGGGTTGGTATATTAGCTATGCGATCCTTGTGACGTTATCTATTTTAACGGTAGTTGTAGTGAACCATAGGATTGTCTATTCATTTCCGTTTGATTGGTTTGGTTTGCTTTTGGGAATTATCTTACCTTGGGTTCTTACGACCTTTTATATCGTATATCAAGGTGTGGACCATGCCCACCAGTTTACATCGACTAAAGTTGTTCTTGGGTTATTTATGTTACCTGTAATTCTGATTGGTTTTACCTCTAGTTATAAGAATGAATACAATTATAGTAATCGTATGGTTACGACGGTTTTTGATCAGGAACTCACGCAACAAAGTTTCCACGCAACAAAGATTACATCAAACCAGCTTGATTATTTTAAAGAAGATAATGTCATTTATCCTTATAAGAAAAATAAAGCTTCAGAGATATATGTGTTCTTTAGACCTGATTGTCCTTACTGTCAAAAATCAATTCCAGTACTCAATAAGAGCTTAACTGAAAAAGAACGAAACAAGATTATCTATGTTAATGTTCTTGATGAAAGTGGTAAGAATTTAGCTAAAGCTATGGGAGTAGAGAAAGCAGCAACAGCAGTTATCTATCATAAGGATAAGAACTCTGGTGGATGGTCTAAACGTATTGAACGAATGGCAGGTGGAAAACATGCTGCACCTCGTCTTGATGAGGATGCTATCCATGATATTGTGTCAGTTGCAAAGGAGGAAACAAAATAATGTATTTATCAAAAAAAGATATTTCAGAATGGATCGCTAGCCTAAAAGCAGGTGACGAGGTTGCTGTCCAAATAACACGGATGGATGGTGTCATAGTTTCTAGTGAGCGTGGCATTGTCGACAAGTGGTTGGGAAAGAGACTTATAGTTGTTAACGGTAAGCGTTTTGTTCCTAGTACTGGTTTAAGACAAAGTAACGCTTTTGTCCCTGGTCAAAAGACAATCGTGGAACAACTTTTCCCCTTGGATGCTTTGCTTTTAGATGAGGAAGAACTTGCCAAAAGAGACACCGTTATTCAAAAGTTGAAAGAGTCTGCTGAAGGTCTAGAGCACGCGCAGACTTATTCTTCATTAGTCGTTTCTAGGGTGCTTCGTAAGCTATCAGTCCTAGACGTTGGTGATATTTATGATCTAAATGAACTACGTTCCTCTAGTGACACAGAAGACTTAGAAGATAGTGCTTTATTGGATAGACGGAAACTCTCAGAGAAGAAACGTTGTTTAAAGACTCTGGACCGCATGCTTACCAATTTAAGTCAAGATAATACCTTGGGTGCTTTTAAGTTAATCTCTCTTTTGGGAGAAGTAGCTTCTGAATTTACTGATGCTGAAAATGAGGTAAGTGAATGTTAGGCTATGTCATTATGTTTGTAGTTATGTTTGCCATCAAGTGTGTAACTCTTACTTTTGTGAAGAATAAAGAGTCTACAGTAGTCAGTACTTTTCTGAGTGGCACGAATCAGATTTTTCTTAATACGATTGTCTGGTTTCTACGACTAACAGCCATGTTCCAGTTTTATCTTTTGGTGGTGGACAATAATCTAACTGTTATCCCTATAATTGTTGGTTTTATTCTACCTAATGTCTTGTTGTGGTTTAAGGGAATCAAAGCTTCTTTATCGAATTTGCTAGTCCATTGGTTAAAATCAGTTATTGGTCATAAGTATAGAACATGCCCATTTTGTCATGAATCACATTTATTCTTTCGATACACAGAAGACCGCACAGCTACATATTACTATCTCTTGACTGAAGATGATAGTCTTGTGGCCATTGGAGATTTTGATAATAGTGACCATCCTGCACGTTTCTTTTTAAGTAACGACGAATCACATTTTGATGAGCTGGTTGATGCCATGCTACCTTATATGTTGCTTGGAATGGAAGAGGTGGTCTATGTAGGTGGGCGACAACAGCGATTGGCTAGAGAATTGTATTGTGTCGATTGTCAGGAACGAGTCAGTGAAGATAGTGGAGTACAATTTGGTGAAGTACTTTTAAGTGAGCATAGGCATGAAGATCATAAAGCTCTTGTTTAGTTTTCGGTATTGAAGTTATTCTTGGATGTAGGAAAAGCAAACGCACTATTTTTAATTGGTGCTTTTTTGTTGGTAATAAACTTTTAAAAGAAATAATTGGAATAATATAAATATAGTGATACTTAATATATCCATAAAGATATGTCATAATTCATTTTTTTCAAATTAATTTAGTAGCCCTTAGATCGGAATTTTTTGAAGTAGAGTCAGAAAATACTGTTAATGATAAATTAAGTACCGTTTCTGACAAGAACTCCTATTGTGTAGCAGTCTGACATATAATGAGTTCGTAAACAAAATTAATAAATGGAGGCCCATATGTTTAAAGTAGAAGAGGTTAAGAAGTCCTTTAAAAATAAAGAAGTTTTAAAAGGTGTTTCTTTTTCTATCGGTGAGGGTGATAAAGTCGCCTTACTTGGAAATAATGGTGCAGGAAAGAGCACATTATTGAAAATTATTGCAGGACAGTTGGCTGCGAACTCAGGTAAAATCAGTACTTCTCTAAATTACCAAACGGAAATCGGTATGATGCCGCAAGGTGATATCTTAATAGATGATTTGACGGTTTCTGATTTAGTTTATCTAAAAAGTAAGATGAACCAAATTGATAGTATTAATGTTGATGAATTCTTGGATATGGTGGAATTACGAGATTTTAAAAACCATTATGTTTCAGGACTATCAGGTGGTCAAAAGAGACGACTTTCGTTATTGCTAACTATCTTAAATTCTCCTAAGCTGATTTTTTTAGATGAACCGACAACGGGAATGGATTTAGAATCTGTTGATAATTTTTGGAAACTTTTGGAGAAACAAAATTTTACTTCAGTTGTTGTAACACATGATTTTAATCAGATTGACCACTTTTTTACAAAAGTGTTGATTTTGAAAAATGGTCGTATTGCTGCTCATGAATCAGTTGAAGAAATTCATAAAGCTGGTAAGACAATCGAACAGTTTTATCGCGAGAAAGTATAAATGGAGAAATAATGATGATTAATATGATTCAACTTAAACAAGTATTGAGAAATAAACGATTCTTGTTATTTACGATTTTTATCCCTGTAACATGGTACATTTTCTTATACAACATTCAACAGGGAATTGTTCCTAATATTATGCTCGGCATCGCAGTATTTATCGGTATTATTGGTAATAGTCTAGCAACGTTTAGTAAACGAATTTCCTCAAATATTGGTTTTTACTCTTTTGAATCAAAGTTCACAAAATATAGTGTAAAAAAGTACCTCTTAGATCAGACATTTGTTCAAATCATTCTTAATAGTCTTATTTTTATAGTTGTGCTTGGTATAGCAGTAGCATTTTTTAAATTTCCTATCACCGGAAATCTAGCTATTCAGTTTTTGTTGCTAACTATGATGGGAATTTATTTTAGTATCATTGGCTTTGTCTTAGGTGTAAGATTAGATTCACAAATCCTTGATACTGTGAGCTTTCCGATTATTATTTTAGCATCAATGACAATTATTCCTTTTGCTACCCTAGGAGCAAAAGAAGGATTTATGGGACTTGTAAGTAAACTACAAATGATTTTTCCGGGATATTATTATACAAATATTATCAATTCAATTTCATCAGGAAAGGAAATCAATCTAACAGATTTTATTTTATTTGTAACAGTATTTATTTTGAATATTCTTCCATTATATTTCTTAGTTCCAAAGGTAAAATTTGTAAAAGCAAAATAATTATTGATGAACTAATATAAGATTATTCTCAGGCTTAAGATAAAGTCCCTTGAAGTACAACTTCAAGGGACTTTTCCTGTTAAAAGACATATCAATGGGTTTATCCACTGTGGATGTGGGAGAGCAGTACTTTTCTCTTCTATAGCTTGATTAATAGTTAACATTCACATTGTGGATTTAAAACTCATTACAACCATAAGAAGCCTTAAGAAGTTCTTCGTGAACGTTCAAAGTTCTTGCATAAGAGAATTAACCAATATTTAGAAGAGATTTCAGGCAACACCATATTTTTAAGAAAAGACATTGCTACAAGCTATATACCAAAAAAGTATAATTTAAATACAGACATGAAGGCATAAGGTTATTACCATATGGAGTTATAAGCAGTAACGACTAAATTCGTAGTTAATTGAAGAAAATTTTATCTTTAATAAATCCAAAATAAGTAAACAAAAGAGTCTCTATAATTTCTCTAGTGGTTTTACCGCTACAGTTGACAAAGAAACTACAAAAGGAGGAATCCATCTCATATAAGGGTAGATTCCTCCTCTTTTATGTTATTTAAACTATAGAGATTACTTTCTCATTGTGACCTTAACCGATCCTCACTTAATACCTATTAAGATAGTTTTCAAAATCTACAGTCGTTAATTATTTACAAAATCTGATAGTTTGAGAAAAGAGGTGATTTGCACTACGAGTGGTAATCGTAGATTTAGGGTATTTTTCCAATATACTATTTACATTATATAAGCCAATACCTCTACCCTCCCCTTTACTAGAGTGACCTCTAACAAAAATGCGACTAACCTCGACCTTTTCTGATTTTATACTATTTTCGACGATAAGCACCAACGAATCATCATTATTTATGAAAACGACAGTCATTTTCGGACTAATAGTTTCAATGGCGGCTTCGATAGCATTATCACAAAGGACAGATAGAACAGTTATAAAATCTAGTAATTCTATCCTAAAATTGCTAATAGGTTCTTCAACCTCGACAGAAATTGAAATCCCTCTATTCTGTGCCTCGAGTAATTTAGCGGAAAGAATACTTTTAATAGCATCATTCTTAATATTGCTAAGCTTAGCTATATCAAACTTACTATCATAGAATTGTTTTGCACTGTCTTTAAGGACATCATTGTAAACAGTTTTAACAGCGTCAATATCTTGATTATCAATCCCTAATTTTAGACTTGTCAAAATATTAATGTAGTCATGACGGAAACCTCTAATTTCCTCATAAAGGGATTCAACGTGATGGCTGTAACTAGATAGTTCATATAATTGGGTGTCCTTTTGCTTAATTATTTCCTTCTCTAGTTTTTCTTTTGAGATTGCATTGAGGTAGAGTAGCATTACAAAAAACAGGATAATATAAAAGTTGTTAATATGCCCTCTCCAGATGTCTGCATTAGCTAATTTATCTCTATAAATAACAAATGTAGAAACTAACAACATATATACAAGCATGGAGATATTAATTAGTAATAATAAATACCTGAAATAGTGACGCTTGAAACCCTCTTTTATTTCGTTAAAATCTAATCTAAGAGATTCTACTATGAGTAAATGGAAAGGGAAAACCAGTAATTCAATTAAGATATCGTACCAACTTAGTGAGGCTTCATTGAAAACGTAGACTCCTAGTAAAGGAAAAACGTAGAATCCTAGCATTCTACCTAGCAAGCTATCTACAATAATAGGATACAAGCCATAAAAAATATTAAGTATTTTACTTTTATACCTATTCCGATATATGTTATAAGCGATAAAGATAAAAAAGTATGCAAAGTACCCAACAGGAGGGCATATGATGAGAAGTAGAACGTACAAAAATGGGGTAATAATATACCACAAAGGTTTGATAGGTTGGTTACTTATTTGTTGAAATAGTAACAATACTACTAATATCTTAGAGTAGAACAGCAATAAATTTATAACCATTTCCATAAAAACACCTTAGCTTTTCATCGATTTAACCTTCTCCAAAAGGCCCCTATATTTCGTACGGGAGATGGGACATCCAATATTGTTATCAAACATTGCCATTTTTTCTTCTTTGTTGATTTTAACGATATTTTCAGGATTAACGATAAACGAACGATGGCATCGATATAAGCGTTCGTCAGCGCGCTCAACTTCTGAAATACTTGCGTAAAACTCCATTCTTTCTTCTTTAGTATGCAAAATAACCTTATGTATTGTTGGAGACGTTTCAAAAAATAAAATATTGTTAAAAGGCACTTGAACGTGGGCCATTGATGTTTCAAAAGTAAATGAATCTTGGGCAATGGTAGCCCCCAGTTTATCCATAGTATATTCAATTGCTAAACGGACACGTTCATAAAAAAACTCATCATTCAAAGCTTTATCAATAAAATCTAGGGCAGCAACTCTATATTTAAAAGTGACTGGCATAAATTCTGAGTGTGTTGTTACAAAAACAATTGTTGCATTAGGATCTTTTTTTCGAATTTCTTTAGCAATGTCTAGCCCCTTCTTTTCTTCACCCTTGATTTCAATATCTAAAAAGAAAAGTTGGTGAGAGCCTCTTTCGGTAATTGCGTCAAGTAATTGGCTAGGTTTTCCATAAATCTCAGGTCCTTTACATTTTAGAGATTTTTTTGAAATAACATCCTTAATAACTGTTTCTATTCGTGATTGTTGTAAGAAATCATCTTCTAAAATAAAAATATTTAACAATTAGTTTACTCCCCATTCAATAAAATATTTAGTAACTGTGTTTCCTTTTTCCTAGAGCAAAAGCATTGAAGTATTTTTCAGTATTAAAAATTATATGATTTGTTGTTTTAGATAAGAATGATACTCTTTTTAAGGTTAATTAATTCATTTCTATGACGTCTAAACAAAAATCCATATTTCTCTGCAAATACAGTTATTTTTCCCCTAACATGCAATATACATAATAAGTATGGAAATTTTTAAGTAAAGATTTTTTTCTTATCTATAACTATGCGATATAAGTCGTCATAATTTGATTCCATAACTGAATCTTTTGTATTAAAACATACACTCACAATAGGTGACTCCAATCCAAGATAATATTTGTACATCGTAACAAGTCTATAAACTATTACATCGGTATATTTTTTCAGTAGATGACAATAAATGAACCGTTTATGATATATGACTAATCAAACGGTATAACCAAGCTATAATAAAAATAGTAATTGGAGGTGAATTATGTTCAATATTGTGAAGCACTTTTGGCTTTTGATAACTATTAAAAAGTATATAAAAAAATACAAGTTAAAAGTTAAAGTTAGAAATTATTTCAATTCTATAAGAATTACTACAAACACTAACAGTCTAAATTTTATCACACTTACAGAGAAAAGTAACTATGAAAAAAAAGTTAAAGAGATTAGGAGGAGTAACGTAAGTGCACAAATTATTTTATTGATCCCAAATGTTGATTATAGAAAAATATTCAATGAGCATCTCGAACTATTGGGAGTCATTGATGTCAAAAATTCATTAGCGAATATTGCTAGTGAAATTAGTGATTATCTAGATTATTTTTTTAATATCGAATAGACGTACTAATATCCCTATACATGTAATCTGTACCGAAGGTTATTATTTCGTTTTTCGAAAACTAGTAGCAGTGTTAGTGGTTCCGAAAAGCTTTTAGCGATGTATCAAAAAAGTCCCCCTAAAGTGTTATATTAGATAAGGTTTCCCGACCGCTAACTAATATACAAAAGGAGGACCCCTGATGAGACAGGATAATAATAGTTTAGCACATACTACATGGAATTGTAAGTATCATATTGTGTTCGCACCCAAATATCGACGTCAGATAATTTATGGGAAATACAAAGCAAGTATTGGTCAAATCTTACGATTATTATGCGAAAGAAAAGGTGTTGAAATTCATGAAGCAGAAGCTTGCCCAGATCATATTCACATGTTGGTGAGTATACCACCGAAACTAAGTATTTCCTCATTTATGGGATATTTAAAGGGCAAAAGTAGCTTAATGATATTTGATCGACACGCTAATTTAAAGTATAAATATGGGAATCGCAAATTTTGGTGTCGAGGGTTTTATGTTGATACGGTTGGACGAAATCAGAAGCGAATTGAAGAATATATTCGTAATCAATTACAAGAAGACGTGATAGCAGATCAGCTAAGTCTATTTGAGGAGTATGATCCGTTTACAGGTGAGAAGAATAAAAGAAAATAATCTTAAAGAGACCCGCTAGACGGGTTAGCTAGCAAAGGTGGTGCTGAAGGGAAACCATTCGGTAGGCCTTTAGGCCTCGGCCGGTAGCAGAGGCTTTCAGCCGAAGAGCAAGCCACCCGTTCTCACGGGTGGTTTTGACTATCTCTCAATAATCACAAGAAGGTGTAACGTTTGATGAAAATTTATGGTTTGAGAGCTCGTATTCGTCGTAAACGGAAGTATTCTTCATACCAAGTAGAGGTTGGAAAAAAGTAGAGACTTCTATTCAGATCCAGTATGAAGCATCCAAACGAATGGAAAAATATTTTACGAACGTGACAGAATTTTCCATGCTAGCAAGCAATAAAAAAACTCTCTTTGTCGCTAGTTTAGATAGTTTTAGTAGCGTGATTATTACCTATAATCTTTTTATATAAACGGTCTTAGTACAAGTAAAAACAATTTTAGAAAAAGCCTTCACAGAGGAGCATTACGAACATACTATTTTTCATAGTTTCGAGAGCTGGCAATATCAATATTAGTATTATCATAGTTTTTTAGAGGATGAGGGAATCTAGCTATCTATGTCACGTAAGGGAAATAGTCCAGACAATGATATGATGGAATCCTTCTTTGCATTCTTCAGTCTGAGATGTTTTATAGTTATGAGAAGACGTTTAGGTCACTTAACCAATTGGAACAAGCTATTGTAGACTATATTGATTATTACAACAACGAACGCATTAAGGTAAAACTAAAACATACTAAGATTAGTAGTGAGGAAATCTCCGACGGGAGAAAGTACTCACTACTTTTTCGTAATGTTGAAGTAGAGGTGTCTTGTTAAGTTGACAAGTCCTTTGGGGTTAGACGTCGTAACTAAAACTGACAAGACACCAGTTTTAGGAAGAATGTTATCAAAGTATGTGGGACGAAAAACGTAGAGTATTGAAAATGACATCACTAAAACAAGGAATCATTCAAGACAAAGAGGTAATATCATGCGAGTAGTTTTTGGGATTGACGTGAGTAAAGCAAGTTCAGAAGTGGCCATCTTGGTCAATGGAGAGAAAATACATGGCTATACCATACCCAATGATGCCATCGGATTTAATCGACTACTCGAGGACTTGGGGACTGTTTACCAACCAGAGATTGTATTCGAGGCGACTGGTGTCTATTCTCGTCGTCTTCAGGCCTTCTTTGAGGATAATAGTTACGCTTATATACGGCTCAATCCCTTAGAATCCAAGAAACAATTAGATAGCTTGCGAGTGCGTAAAACCGATAAGATTGACGCTGAAAAACTAGCTACGTCTCAGTTCATCCTCAATCGTAAACCAAGCTATGTCCAAGAAGCGCTTTATCAAGAATTACGCGACCTCAGCCGTTTCTATCAGAATCTTACTGAGGATATTGTCTTCTCTAAAAACCGCCTACACAAGGTTTTACAGGTCACTTTTCCTGAATTGGAAAACATCTTGTCGTCACCAACTGGGAAACAATATTGGAACTTAGTCATGGCTTTTCCATGTAATAGTTTTGTACTGGAGTTAGATGACGCCGCATTAAGAGCTATCATCCGTCAGTCTACATCAAAACACATCTCTGAAAACCGTGTGACTTACTTAGTAGATAAGCTTACAAAACTAGCTAATCATTCTTATTGTGCGGTCAAGAAAACCTCTCCAATGATGGAAGAGGTCAAATACTATGCAGGGGAGTTACTTAGGCTTTCTGAATATAGACAAAGTGTTTTAGAGAAGATGATAACATTGGCTCAACCTTTGCCAGAATACGAGATTCTTCTCTCTATTCCTGGAATAGCTGAAACCACAGCGACAAGCATTATTGGTGAACTTGGTGACATTCGTCGATTTCACTCTGCCAATCAAATCAATGCTTTTATCGGCATTGACCTCAGACACTATGAATCTGGGGACTTTCTAGCCAAGGAACATATCACCAAACGTGGGAATCCCTATGCCAGAAAGATTCTCTTTAAGTGCATTCATAACATAGCTTCAGCTAGCCACACCAATCCTTGTCATATCGCAGACTTCTATGAGAAACGGAAAAGACAATCGCAAGTGACTTCAACCAAACCACACACGATTTCCTCTATATATTGTCTCATTAGAATAATGTATTACCTCATAACACATAACAAACTTTAGTTCAAAAAAAGACAATTTCCTTAGTTTGACTATGGAACTCAAACTATTTTTCATCAAATACCTTGATATACTTGACAAATGGTAGAAAAGGACTTAGTCTTGTGCAATACAGAACTAAATCCTTTGCCTAAATAAATTGTCTAACTTTTTTGGGTCAGCACAACGTTAGAGATTTAAATAGTTTCTTTATGACGATGTATTTAGGAACAAAAGAATAGAACAATAACATCATAAATATCCAGTTGTCCAATTATTTTTGATCATATAGTTTCATCACATTCAACTAATATTTTTACTATTAGTGGTTATCACAATCAAAAGTAAAAGTATTTCTATATAATTCTTGAACTAACTAATGCTTCTTAAACAGCTATACATTTATAAATTAAAGGAAATCATCACTGTAATAGGAACATATGGAATTAAATAATACCGTTTATGACATTTGTGATACCAAATGTGATAAAAATCGTAATTATTAGTTATTGATTGCTATACTATATTCGTAAAGTTAATCAAATAACTTTATAACAAAATTGAAGTAATATTATATATCAAAGGAATAGAGAAAGTAATGCAAAATCAATCAACTGCAAATGGGAACTGGTGGGAATGGTGGGGTCGCCATTAAGAAAATTAAGAAGAAAATTTCTGTAATTTAATAGTGAATAATTCAACAAAAATTAAATTTTAGTCATTAATCTACATCCAGATATTTCAAGAGGCTTTCGTTGGAAAGTAGAATTTTTCTATAACAATGATGCAGTCTCTTTATGTGTCCAGATGGACATATGACACACCAGATTGGGGTGCCATAAGGAAGGGGCTGAGTCTAAAACCTCTTCTATTCACATCAAAAGTAATAAACACCTATTTCAGATGAGATTTCCGGTATACATCGCTACAAGAAAGAAGCCCCAAATGTGGAACTTAAACACAAATATGGAGGGTATTAGATTTTTTTAATAAGGATTTATAAGAGACAACGACTATATTCGTAGTTAATATGAAGAAGATTATAACACTAATAAAACCAAATAAGTAAACAAAAGGAGGAATCTACCCAAATGTGAGATAGATTCCTCTTTTTATATTTTTTAAACTATAGAGATTATTTTTTCAGTGGACTCCTTATTGAGCCTCACTTAATACCTATAAAGATACCTTACAAAATCTATAATTACTTACAAAATCTGATAGTTTGAGAAAAGAGATGATTTGCACTACGAGTGGTAATCGTAGATTTAGGGTATTTTTCCAATATGCTATTTACATTATGTAACCCAAGACCTCTTCCTTCCCCTTTACTAGAGTACCCCCTAGCAAAAATATGACTAACATCCACTTTTTCTGATTTTATACTATTTTCAACGATAAGTACCAATGAATCATCATTATTTATGAAAACAACAGTCATTCTAGGACTTGTGGCTTTAATGGTGGCTTCAATGGCATTATCACAAAGGACAGAAAGAACAGTTATGAAATCTAGTAATTCTATCCTAAAATTACTAACAGGTTCTTCAATCTCAACAGAAATTGAAATTCCCCTATTTTGCGCCTCAAGTAATTTAGCGGAAAGAATACTTTTGATAGCATCATTCTTAATATTACTAAGTTTAGCAATATCAAACTTACTATCATAGAATTGGTTTGCACTATCTCTAAGTACGCCATTGTAAACAGTTTTAATAGCTTCAATATCTTGATTATCAATTCCTAATTTTAGACTGGTCAAAATATTAATGTAGTCATGACGGAAACTCCTAATTTCCTCATAAAGTGATTCAACATGATGGCTATAGATAGATAGTTCATTTAGTTGAGTATCTTTTTGATCAATAATTTCCTTCTCTAGTTTTTCTTTTGAAATTGCATTGAGATAGAGTAGCATTACAAAAAACAGAACAATATAAAAGTTATTAATATGTCCTCTCCAGTTATCTGCATCAGCTAATTTGTCTCTATAAATAACAAGTATAGAAACTAAGAGCATATATACAAACATAGAGATGTTGATCAGTAATAATAAATACTTGAAATAGTAACGCTTGAAACCTTCTTTTATTTCGTCAAAATCTAACCTAAGAGATTTTACTATGAGTAAATGAAGAGGGAAAACCAGTAATTCAATTAAGATATCATACCAACTTAGTTTGACTTCATTGAAGACAGAGACTCCTAGTAGAGGGAAAACGTAGAATGCTAACATTCTACCTAGCAAGCTTTGAACGATAATGGGGTACAAGCCATAAAAAATATCAAGTGTTTTACTACCATACTTATTTTGATATATGTTATAAGCAATAAAGATAAAAAAGAAAGCAAAGTACCCAACAGGAGGACATATGATGAGGAGTAGGACATACAAAAATGGACCAATAATATTCCACAAAGGTTTGATTGGTTGGTTACTCACCTGTTGAAACATTAACAATACTACTAATGTCTTAGAATAGAACAGCAATAAATTTATAACTATATCCATAGAAACACCTTAGATTTTCAAAGATTTAACTTTTTCTAGGAGACCCTTATATTTCGTACGGGAAATGGGACATTCATTATTATTTTCAAACATTACCATTTTCTCTTCTTTATTGATCTTAACGATATTTTCAGGATTAACGATAAATGAACGATGGCATCGATATAGGCGGTCGTCAGCTCGTTCAACTTCTGAAATACTGGCGTAGAACTCCATTCGTTCTTCTTTAGTATGCAAAATAACTTTATGTATTGTTGGAGACGTTTCAAAAAATAAGATATTGTTAAAAGGCACTTGAACATGGGCCGTAGCTGTTTCAAAAGTAAAAGAATCTTGGGCAATAGTGGCACCCATTTTATCCATGGTATATTCAATTGCTAAATGAACACGTTCATAAAAATCTTCATCATCTAAAGCTTTATCAATAAAATCTAGTGCAGCAACTCTATATTTAAAAGTGACTGGCATAAATTCTGAATGTGTTGTTACAAAAACAATTGTTGCATTAGGATCTTTTTTTCGAATTTCTTTCGCAATGTCTAGCCCCTTTTTTTCTTCTCCTTTAATTTCAATATCTAAAAAGAAAAGTTGGTGAGAACCTCTTTCCGTAATTGCGTCAAGTAACTGGCTAGGTTTTCCAAAAATCTCAGGTCCTTTACATTTTAGAGATTTTTTTGCAATAACATTTTTTATAACATTCTCTATTCGTGATTGTTGTAAAAATTCGTCTTCTAAAATAAAAATATTTAACAATTAGTGTACTCTCCATTCGATAAAATATTTAGTACTGCAGTAAAAGACATTGAAGTCTTTTTCCAGTATGAAAATATATTTGTTTTGTTTTTTTAGGACGTCTAAATAAAAATCCATGTTTCTTTGCAAATACAGATAATTTTCCCTAACATGCAGTACACATATAAGTATGGAAACTTTTAAGTAATGATAGTAGTCATAAAACCAGTATATCGTAACAGTTCTAGAAACTATTATATCGGTATACTTTTACTGTAAATGACAAAAAATGAACCGTTTATGATATATGACAAATTAAATGGTATAACCAAGCTATAATAAAAATAGGAATTGGAGGTGAAGTATGTTCAATATTGTGAGGCACTTTTGGTTGTTGATAACTGTTAAAAAGTATATTAAAAAATATAAGTTAAAAGTTAAAGTTAACAATCATTTTAATTCTATAAGGATTACTACAGCAACTAACACTCTTTATTTTATCACATTTACAAAGAATTGTAATTATGGAAAAAAGTTAAAAAAATTAGGAGGAGTAACGTTTATGCACAAATTATTTTATTGACAGCGAATATTGATTATAACAAAATATTTAATGAACATCTCGAACTATTAGGTGTCATTGATATCAAAAAGTCATTAGCGAATACCTCTAATGAAATTTGTGATTATCTAGATTATTTTTTTAATATCGAAAAGGTGCACTAACCTCCATGTACATGTAAACTGTACTTGAGGTTATTTTTTTATCATCAGATTAAATAGTTTTTCGATGTTTTATTGTAATAAACGTTTTGTTTAGGTATTGCAACTCTACTGTAACGAATTTATTCCTTTTTGTGTTTACACAACTTATATTCTACTACCATCAGGAATTGTTTATAAATTTATTTTTTCTGAAAAAAATCTGAATAATCTTTGTTACTATTTTAATAGTCAAGCAGTCTGGACTATTAAATATTGACTTAGAAAGGAAAGTATATGAATTATACGAAGCCAGTTATAGAGAAAATTTCTACTTTTAAAAGTGGTACTTCAGGATTAGTCGCAGGTAGCTTCAGAGATATATTTGGTGGCAGGGCTTTATTTTTAATTAGAATATAATCTATTACCCGGACATATTCATTAAGTTAATAAAGTAATTATTATGGAAAACAAGTAATCCACAGAGTGGAAGTGAAAAAAATCTGAAATTTGTTCAATCTTAATCTATTTTCTGATATTTTTCCGAAATTCATATTATAGAATTTAATTGAATCAAGAGATATCTCTTGAAAATTATTTTTCATTTACACCAATGGGTTCTGGCATTAGTCTAAATGATAGAAGGAGTTTAAAATGAAATATTGCAAACCAACATTTGAATCAATTGCAACTTTCAAAAAAGACACTAAAGGTCTATGGACTGGTAATTTTCGTGATGTCTTTGGTGGACGTGCAATCGTAAGAGTTACAATTGAGTTCTAAGCGTAGAACTATGTATTACAACGGTAAATAATTTTGAATAAAGTGTTTCGATATTCATTCCAGAACTACGAATATCGAGATGCTTTACTTTTTTATTTTTGAGGTTGTTAATATATATGGTAAATAAGTATTTTTTTGAAAAATATTCTGATAAAAAAATAATATTCCTTACTAAAAATTTATATAGAACCGTTTCTGGGGATAATCAAAAAATCTATTGTTTAGAAGACTATGTCGAAGAAGTATGCTCAATTATTGAACAAAATGATATCAGTAATTTTGAAGAAACAATATCAGTACTTCAGGATCATGTTGTAAATGGTTTAATTATTGTTGAGATGGCTGAAAGAACATATATTATTTCTCCTTATTTAGATTCAAGACTATCTTGGTTTGAGAATAATAAGAATATAATTTTTAGTGATTCCTCTGTAGAAATTGCAAAATATTTGAATTTAAAACTCTCTACGAAGCGTTTAGCGAGTCAATTTATTTTTGAACTTCCATATTATCCATTTCAAACAATTAGCCTCTGGGAAGAGCTAGTAAATATAAAACCTTTAAACTATTTAGAAATATCTGAAAAAGGTTGTTTAGAAAAAAGTGTTCCAAGTTATGAAGTAGGCACAAAAGATTTTGATGAACTAATAATAAAAATAAAAGAAGAGTTTTTAAATAGCATTAATCATGATTTGAATATGGGAAATGAAGTGTCGAGTGATGTATCAGGAGGTGTTGATTCTGCAACTATTGCTTTTACATTGAATAAACTGATACCCGACTTCTCTATTTTGCACGCTGAATCAAGTACCACTGCTAATAGTGATACTAAATGGGCGACATTTATTGCAAAAAATCTTGGTAGGGAGTTGAAAAAGTTTGACTCAATAGAAAAAACAGAGAAAAGATTTTCGGTAGATGAAAAATATATCAATGATATTATTCCAAGTTCTCCGTTATTGTGGGCGGATTCAGAAGGATATTTGAAATCAGTGATTGACTACCAGAAAGATAGAAAACATCCGACTCACTTTCTAGGTATTGGCGGTGATGAATTATTTACACCGATGCCTTCTAATCCCTGGAATATTGTTCGGCAGGAAAATTTAGGTGGACTCCTTTATGCTCTGAAATATAGTCTGATAATGAGAAGACCATTTTTTAGTTGCCTATTGGATTTGTTAGATAATAGAGGATATTCGGAAACTGTGACCCAAAATTTAGAAATTGTCTTCAACGAATCTTCTGAACCTATCAAAAGAAAACTGGGATGGGTGGATGGTCTACAAGTACCAGATTGGCTCAGTGAAAAATCCAAGCAAGAATCGCAAAGTTTTTTACACTCGTTATTATTTTCCAATTCTGATCCAATAATATCTGATAGAACAACATTCCAAATGATTCAATCCTTAATATTTCAAAAATCAGTATTGCGACAAATTCAATTAACTACTAATTCCATTTATTGGGCAACTCCATTTTTACATAAAAAATTAGTAGAAATTTGTCTTCAAATTCCAGCAAAATATAAAGTTAGTTCAAAACTAACAAAACCGATATTGCAAAGAGCATTGAAGGGAATCGTACCAATTGAGGTTTTTAACAGGGGTTTCAAAGGGGATTATTCAGATGCCTTATATAGTGGATATAGAGAAGCAGTTCGTAAAAACTTCCACAGGTTAGAACAGTTTGAATTGGTTAAAATGGGTATTGTTGATGTTGAGAAGTTAAAATTAGAGCTGTCATTACCAGCGGGAAATCCGAGTAAAATTGAATATTTTGAAAAGTTATGTTCGGTAGAACGTTGGATTAGGCAGATCAAATTATATATGAAGGACGAGTGAGGTTTGTAATTATGTTTAATAAAGGGTCGAAAAGTAGACTGAAAATAATAAAGCAAGATAATGGTGCAATTGTATTTGACAAAAATCAAGGAATATACTTTCAAACAAATGATGTAGGTGTTAAAATTTTAGAGTTACTGTCTAAAAATAAAAGCGAAGAAGAAATTGTTAGCGCTATATCTGTTGCGTATTCCATTGAAATCGATGTTGCAAAACAAGATGTTAAAGATTTTATACAATCTCTAAAAAAAGGAGGGATATAGATTATGGATATGCAACTCAATCAAGAGTCATACTCCTATGTTCAGCTAAAGTACAGATTACTAGCACGAATAGCTTTACTGATTTCTTATCCGCTTACAAAGTCTTCGCCTAAAAGAATTGAATCTTTGATTAATAAGTTAAGTGACTCGAAATTATCTGCCACAGAAAATGAAGTAGTATTAGCTCGCGATGCAATATGTACTGTAAGCCGTAAGTGTAGGAATCAAGATGGATGCGTAAAAAGATCATTGGGAGTAATATTGTTTTTACTTCTTTTAAATAAACGTGCAAGTTGGTGTACTGGATTTGCTATGGACCCCTTTAGATCTCATGCGTGGGTGGAAGTAAACGGAAATCCAATTAAAGAGCTGGAAGAAGTATCATCGTATGAAAGAGTTGTGAAAACTCTAGATGATAAAAATGAAGAGCGTAAACACATGATATCTGAAGATATAGAAAAAGTAGATGATACTATTACTAGCGTAAAATTCCGTGATTTACTTGCTTTGATAGAAAATAAAAGAAAGTATTTTTTAATCGTTTTATGTTTGGGAATACTTACATCCATTTTAACGTTATTACAACCAGAACTTTTGTCTAAAGTAATCTCTCAAAAGGGAGTAAATTTATTGAATAATCCAACCATATATACGCTTATAGCTATTACTGTGGGTTCAACAATTATTTCCAGTTTGCAATATTACTTTTTACAATTAATGGGAGAAAGTGCGGTATTTCAATCAAGAAAAAGTTTAATTATTCAATTTCTGAAACTTCCTATTTATAAATATAATGATCTATCTGCAGGAGACCTAATTAGTCGCTTTAGTAGCGATACAAGTAAACTAAGAGCAGGTATCGTTCAATCAACAGTTGCTCTGACGAGTGGATTGTTCTTGAGTTTAGGTGCGATATTTACATTATTTCTAAAGGATACTTATCTTGCAATAATTACAATTATTTCTATAGCTTTATCATTCCTATTTATTTTATTTATGAGTAGTTTGATTCAAACGGCAAGTTATAAAGCTCATCAGGGTTTGGGGAAAATGACAGCGTACTTAAATAGGCTAATCGTAGGAATTAGAACAATTCGATCGACAAATGAAACGAATTCAGAATTATCTAAAATGTTATCTGAGGCGCAAGAAGTAAAAAACTTGGGAATTGGTGTTGCAAGAGTGCAATCAATAATGACACCGATATCCAATTTTAGCTTGCAATTGTGTGGGATAATTATTTTGGGAGTTGGAGGCTACCGTGTTTCTACTGGGCAAATGTCTATTGCAAATCTAACTTCTTTTATGCTATTAATGTATATCGCTATTTCACCAGTAGGACAAATATTTTCGTCAGTCACAACTATTTCAGAAGCTTTGGGAGCTTTAGGTAGAATTACTGAAATTATTGATCTTCCAAAAGAAGAGGATAATGATATCATTTTAAATCTAGAATCTACGTCAGACAGAAGCAAAGCAATTGAATTTGCGAATGTAACTTTTTCATATGATTCTTACCAATTTCAAGATATTCAATCGGATGATAATTATATATTAAAGGATATTACTTTCGAAATAAATAGTGGAGATTACGTTAGTATTGTAGGTCCGTCTGGTGCGGGGAAAAGCACACTTCTTTACCTCATTGAAAGATTCTATGATATTACTAGTGGTGGTATAAAGATATTTGGACAAGATTTTCGAACAATGAATCGTGAGACTTTACGTTCGAATATTGCATATGTTGAACAAAATTCACCATTAGTAGCTGGTACAATCTTAGAAAATCTAAAAATGGGTAATAGTAATGTAACATATGATGAATGTTGTGACGCTTTAGAAAAAGTTGGTTTGGAGCATTTAATTCAAAGAGGTGCATCCGGGATTGAAAGCCCAATTGGTGAAGGAAGTTTCAATTTATCAGGAGGAGAAAGACAGAGATTGGCAATGGCAAGAGCAATACTCTCCGATGCAAAGATACTCTTGCTGGATGAGTTAACTTCGAATTTAGATAGTCTTAGTGAGAAGAAAATGAAGGAAGCAATCAAAGGTATGAGAGGTGAGAGGACTATAATAATGGTTGCTCATAGATTATCTACAATTTTAGATTCAGATGAAATCTTTGTTTTGGAACACGGAAGACTCGTAGGAAGTGGAACTCATGTGGAGCTATTGGAATCTGTTCCATTATATAAAGAGTTGGCCAAAGAACAATTTTTAGCATAGGAGTATCGTATTATGACAAATAAGATTGAAATAAGAGATGTTACAAAAACTCTTAAAGAAGGAGATATATTAAAGAACGTATCCTTTACAGCTGAAGAGGGGGAAGTCACTGCCTTTTTGGGACCGAATGGTGCCGGAAAAAGTTCGACACTACGAATACTTTTGGGTCTGGATAGGCCATCTTCAGGAACTGCTTTAATAGGAGGTAAGAAATATTGTGATATTGAACGTCCTCTTTTAACTGTAGGAGCTTCTTTTGATGGTGTGGGGGCTCCTAGTGATCGAACAGTTTTTCAACATTTGAAAATTGCTGCTGCTAGTAATGGAATAGATTATTCCAGAATATCAGAGGTGTTATCTATTACTGATATTGAACATAAAAGAAATTCAAAAATAGGCAACCTTTCCTTAGGAGAGGGTCAGAGATTAGGTATTGCAACAGCGCTGTTGGGAAACCCCCAGTACCTGATTTTAGATGAACCTACAAATGGTCTAGATCCTAGTGGAATTAGATGGTTTAGAAATTTTATTAGGGAACAAGCAAGCACTGGTAAGACAGTATTGTTATCTTCACATATACTTTCAGAAGTAGAAGCGGTAACTGATAAGGTTGTTTTTATTGACAAAGGAAGTATCATAGCTTTGGGTACACTTCATAATATATTGAACGGATTTGATAATCTAGAAGATGTTTTCTTTCATTTAACAGGAGGTGACTATGATGAGTAGTATAAAAAGCCATAATACTTTATCAGAGCTATATAAAATTTTTTATAGTAGATCAACCCGAATAGTTTTACCAATTGTTTTTATTTTTCAGCCGTTATTGTCTTATATCAGTTCTAAACAAATTTTAGCAGTTGGATTGAATGCAACTCCTGAAACAAATAGTAGCTTAGTAGAACCAATACCTCCAATTGAGTATATTGGTTTTGAAGCTATACTATTGGGCTTGTTTGCTATGATTATTTTAGGAGCAATTCTTGGAAGTATGGAATATAAAAATAGTTCTTTACGTACCAGCTTGTTATTATGTTCAAATAAGGCAGTATTCTTTGTAATAAAATTTTTTGTTACAAGTGTATTTATTTTTGTTGTGTCATTTGTTTCAATCTATTTATCTATTGCAAGTGCACAGTTTGGTTTAGAAAGAGAAGGATTGAGCCCTCTGATACTGAGTAATAATGTTTGGTACTTTATATTGTTAGGATCATTGTCGTGGTCGCTACTAACGGTGTTATCCTATTCAATTGCTTTTTATTTTAAATCTTCACTTGGATCATTATTATTCTTATTACCACAAGTCTATAATTTAGGTAGTTTTCTTGCTGACAGAATTCAGCTTGCCAAGTATTTACCAGTATCTTTAGGGCAAGATTTAATTGCAACATCTCCTTTAAAAATCACAACACCAGGACGCAGTGTTTTATTTTTGAGTACTTGGGTGCTAGTAATTAGTAGCTTTGCATATTACAAATTTTTGAAAGAAGATGTAGGTAATGTTAGATGAATTCTTTTAGAAGTGAGTATTTAAAGTTTATTTATAATAAATGGTTATTATTGACTGTACTAGCAACTATAATTTTAGTACCTTTATTTGTTATTTTTTTACATGAAACTCCAGATTATATAACCGAGAATTATGTTTTAACGCAAATCTTAGAAAGCTTCTATCTCGGACAAGCTGGGATTATTATTATTACAATACTATTTATAGGTCAAGAATTTAACGGTTCAACTTTAAGAAGCAGTTTATTAGCTAACCCAACACGGTGGAAATTCTTTTTTATAAAATTAATAGTAATATTATCAATATCTATATTAGTTTGGAGTCTGGTTGCTTTCTGTACTATTTGCGTAGTATATACTTTTTATGGTTTATTAATTCCCTTACTTATTTATACCTTTGCATTAAGAATAATATTGGTATCAATTGGTTTAATATTAATATGTTTTAGTTTAGTTCTTATAACAAGGAGTATAGTTGTTCCAATGGGAATGTCCTTGTCTTTCTTGTTGGGGTTAGGTCAAATGCTTCTGCAATTCAGCGATGCTTTTCTCTACTTCCCGATTATCTCCACTATGAATTCATTTTTTATGATTGAGAATCAATCTTATATACCTTATACAATAGGTATTGCAATTCAATTTTTATGGGGGATTTTGCTGTTATCTTTCTCTATTTTGCTGTTTAGGAAGAGGATTGTACGATAAAAATTTTGTATTTTGTGATAATATTTAGTTATGAAAGAAAAAAAAGTATATCGAATATTAGCAATTGATGATGATGAAAGCATTCTTCGTTTGATAAAGAATTCTTTAGAACGCTCAGAGTTTGAAGTTACGACGAGGAGAGAAGTAGGTAACATAGATATTTGTTCATTTATTGGCTTTGATTTAATTTTATTAGATATTATGATGTCGATTGATGGTTTAGAAATTTGTAAATCCATTCGAGAACAAATCGATGTACCGATAATTTTTGTAACAGCCAAGCAATTGGATAGTGATTTGGCTAGCGGGGTAAAGGCTGGTGCGGATGATTATATAAAAAAACCATTTAGTATTACAGAATTAGTTGCTCGTGTTAGGATGCATATCCAAAGGGAGGAAAGAAATCGTAAAAATAATAAAGAAATATGTACAAAGAATTTGATAATTAATGTCAGTAATCAAGAAATCTTAATTGAAGAAGAGACTATATCATTGACAAAGCGAGAATTTACAATTTTATATACTTTAGCAAGCAACCCGAAGAGAGTATATTCCGTTGAGGAGCTCTATGAGAGAATATATCCGTCGGAATCAGATGCACAATTTCGTTCTATTGCTGAGTATATTTATCAAATTCGTTCAAAATTAAAACCCTTTTCAATTAATCCGATCAAGACACAGTGGGGAGGCGGATATAGTTGGAACGAAAATTAGATTTTAAGGCTTTAGTAAAAAAGACGCAGTGGACAATTGTTAAACAATTTTGTTTGAATGTAATAGTAGCCTATATTTTTCCTATATCAACTATTTCTATCGATATCCATTCAGAAACTCAGTCAATCGCTAGTGGCTTGTTAGGGCTATTATTTAATGTTTTTTCATGGGTTTATATTTGTATATCTTTGATTATTATAGTTTCTATTAATATTAAAGCTTTGTTAACAAGAGTAAAGCAAGAAATGGAGATTGTTTATCATGGTAGCATGTGGCTAACCTCTGTAAACAATTCATCGAATTTAACAATTCTTGAATTCATAGAAACAAATAAACACATTGAATTAATGCAACAAAGAATTAAAAATATGATTCAGGTAGAGAAAGACCAAAAGGAGGATATTCTCTTTAAAGTTTCAGCGATGGCGCATGACTTGAAGACACCTTTGACTGTAATTAAAGGAAACTCGGAATTGTTGCAATTGGCACCTTTATCAGGTGTTGATGTTCAATGTCTTAAAGACATTGAGAGAGCAAGTAACCAATTAGATAGCTATTTTAATCAGTTAATCAACTACTCTAAAACTTTTTACTCTTATCAGATTTCTTTCCATCAGTATCGTATTAGTAATTTATCCAAAATACTGGAACAAGAGTGTGAATACCTTATTGGAGATAACATTGACTACAAGTATAATTCGAAGATAGACCGAGACTGTAATATTGAATTGGATTTAGATTTAATAATCCGTTCGGTGGCAAATATTGTTAATAATGCAATGGCTTATGCAGACGATTCTAAAAAGAGAATCAGAGTTATCTTTGAGTTAGAAGATGGTAGTATTGCCTTAAGTATTTGGAATAATGGTTCTAAATTTTCTGATGATGTTTTAAAAAATTTTGGAAAATTATTTTATCGAGAAGACACTAGTAGAAATTCACAGTTTGAACATTTTGGAATAGGTTTGGCATTTGTAAAACAAGTAATGAGCATTCATTCTGGTGATATACAACTGCAAAATAAGGAAAAAGGGGCTATGGTTAAATTAATTATTCCTATAAAAAATAGTGATAACACCTAGGCTTGAATATCGTAATCTTGAATTCTATGAAGTTCATAAAGTAAGCATATTGATAATAATTATTTCAAAATCTTTGCAATTAGCACTCATAACTGATTTATTCAGTTCTTTTCCACCATTTGTCAAGTCTATCATGGCTTTAAGTAAAAAAGAGAAAAGACAGTAGCTATTCTGAACTACACCCCAAAAGTTAGACAGGAAAAATCTAACTTCTGGGGTGTTTTTATTATGAAATTAACTTATGAAGATAAGATATAAATATGTAAATTTCTGAAACAAGGGTGTATTTTCGTATGGAATAAAAATCTATTTATAGATCACAATGATAAATAAAGAAAGCTAAAAAGACTTATCTCTATGCAATATTGAGATAAGTCTTTTGCTTAAATTCTATTTTAATTTAAAGTAGTTGTTCGGTTCAAAAAGGTTCTGCTATTTTGTTTCAGTCATAATAGTATTGATAGCTTTGATTAATTTCTTTTGTTTATACGCAGGCAACGCTTTCAAATTATCAATAAGTTTTACCAAATCGCTATCTTCTTCTTTTAGTGTGATATCAAAGAAAGTGGGGATATCCACATCTAAGGCTTTCATAATTTTTTCAAGAGTTTTGATTTTAATGTTAGGTTCTAGATTTTCAATTTTATAAACGTAATTTGTCCCCAATTCAGCTTTTTCTTCAAGCATTTCTTGGGTCATTCCCTCTTTTATTCGTAAGACTCTAATACGCTTACTGATATATTCTTGTAGATTTGACATAAACCACCTCGCAAGGTTAATTTTACAACCATAAAAGGTTGGTTATAACACCTTAAAAGGTTAAAAACAACTTTACAAGGTTGTTTTTAAGTTATATAATGTAAACATTACAATATAGGAATTGTATAATTTATTGAAAATAAAAGGAGTTTTAGCGTTAATGGAAAAGAAAGAGGCTATTAAGGCATTGGCTAGCGTCTCGACGGTGATTGCAGCGACCGCACTAACGCCTGTTGTGAATGCTAATCAACAAGAAGCCCCAAAAATGGAAGTTGATACTTCAAGTTCTAAAGTAACTATTCAAGCTCTTAAAGAAGCTGAGAACAAGCAAAGTGTTGCGGTACAAGCAGTAAACGCTCAACAAGATGTAGTTAAGCAAGCTATCACTGAAGAAGAAAAAGCTGAAAAAACTGAAGCTATGGCTAAGGAAGGCCTTGATAAAGCTCAAATCATCAAAGACAAGGCGACTCCTGCTGAAATTGATAAATCTAAACAAAGTATTCGTGAAACAGAATCGGCAATCGAAAATCAAGACGTTCAACTTCAGAATGCTCAAGCTGAGACTGCTAAAGCTCAAGATAAAGTTAACAAACAAACTGAAATTGTTAACAGTGATCAAACAGAGATTACTATTCAAGAAACTAATGTAGCAAATGCTAAAACCAATGTAGAAATTGCTCAAAAAAATCTTGATGGTACAGGAGCTAAGGAAATCATCTCAGAACGAGATCATGCTCAAACTGATTTTGTAACTAAAAAGGATGCTGAAGCTAATGCCAAAAGCAAGCTAGAAGAAGCACAGAAAGCTGATGCTGATAAAAAAGCTAAACTTGAAGAAGCTGAAAAATATGAAAAACTTCAAGCTAAAGCTGTTGAAGACACTTCAAAAACTTTGAGTGATGCTGAAGCTAAGGCTAAACAGACTAAAGAGCAACTCAAGAATACTAATATTGCTGTAATTAATGCTCAAGCAGCACTTGATGGTACAGGAGCTAAAGAAATCATCTCAGAGCGAGACAATGCTCAAACTGACTTGGCAACGAAAAAAGATGCCGAAGCAGAGACTGAAAGAAAGTTGAAAGAAGCTCAAAAAACTGATGCTGATAAAAAATCTAAAATCCAAGCACTTACAGTAACCTTGACAGCTCAACAAAATGAAGCATTGAGAACTTCAACGGAATTGACAGCTGCTATAGCTGTTGCGGCTGATGCTAAGTCTAAAAAAGAAGAAGCAGACAAAGCTGTAAAACGTCTGGAAGATAAACTAACAAGTTTAGAAAATCTTAGCACTATTGAAATTCCAGAAGAAGTTGCAAGTGCTTATCGAAGTTTTTATGAAGATAAATCAGAAGCAAACAAAGATAAGCTCTTCGATGCTGTTCAAACTTGGTGGGATAACCGTGATTATAGCAAAGAAAACAACTATCCTGTTGACGATACTGTAATCAACGATCTTAGCAATTTAACAAAAGAACAAATTGCTAACCTATCACTTTATCAAGCAGGCTTGATTCAACAAGTGCGAAAAACTATCTGGGGTGATTCTGAAGTCCTTGTAACAGAAGATGTTGTTACGGCAATGAAGAATATCACAACTGCTTATTCGAACATGTCAAATCCTGATGGCGACCACCTTTTTAGTGCTCTAACTAATGATGGAACCGATACTACGCATTGGAAGGCAGAAAATCTCGGTTATATCAAAGCTAAACCAACTACAATGACAGCTTTGTATAAAGGTATTTATAAATCTATTATCAATACTTTTGGTAGTGACTACAATCAGAATTATGCACATGTTATTACAACAGTTGGAGGAAAAACTGACTATAAAAACGGTAAGGTTGCTCCAAATTATATTGGTGCTGCAACAAGCGTAACACCAGAAGGTCTTGGATTGATGCATGAAATTCATTTCAATCACACTTCGTCAGATACTGATAAAATATTAAGTAATCCATTTGACTCTTCGGTTGTAAAAACTCAACTAGCTGATGCCAAAGCTGTTCAAACTTCTGCGGACAATGCTAACAAAACAGCTCAAAATCGCTTGACAACAGCGTCAGTAGCGAATAAAGCAGCTCAGGATGCTGTATCTAACACAACAAATAGTTTGAACGCACTCAAAGCAATTGCTGACCTCACACCTGATGCCAAAGCTAAGTTGGATGAAGCTACTGAGGCACGTAAGAATGCAGAAAGTCGATTCAGTAACGCTCAAAAAGCAGTTGACAATCTTAACGCTGATGTTGCTACAAAAACTAAAGCTCTTGACAATGCGAAAGTAGCACAAGAAAAAGCCAACAACGCAAACAAAGTCGCTAATGAAGAATTGAATTCTGCGCAGGCTAAAAATAAACTTGCTAATGAAGTACTCTCAGAAACTCACAAAAAAATTGCTTCACTCAAAGTAACTGCTGACCTCACACCTGATGCTAAAGTAAAATTGTCTGAAGCGACTTCGGCGCGTGAATTAGCTGAGTTAAGATTAGTCAATGCTCAAAAAGCAGTTAATAATCTTAACTCAGATGTTGAGACTAAGACTAAGGCCCTTGCGGATGCTAAAGCAACACTTCAAAATGAAGAAGCTAGGTTGGAAGAACTTAAAGATAAAAAAGCGAAAGACGAGAAAGAACTTGCTTCTCTTCAAGAAACAGTGAACGCTTTGAAAGCGAATGAAATTAAAATCAAAGACGAGATTAAATCTCTCCAAACTAAACTTCAAGAAACAAAAGATTATCTTAGCAAACTAGAAAATGCTGATAGTAATTTAGAAAAAGCTAAAGTTGCTTATAAACTAGCAGTAGAAAAACATAAAGAAGCTAAATCAATTCTTGATAAAGAAACTGAAAAACTTAAACAGTTGCTTATCAATAAACGTGATGCAGTAGCTCAATATGAAGCTGTAAAAGAAGCTTATATACAAGCTCAAGTAAGAGAACAATATGAAGTCATTTCTCAACGAGGTGATGTTCCAATTCCTCTCCTTAATGAAAATGGCCAAATAGTAGGTTATAACTCTTCATTTTCCCGAGATGTCAGAACTGCTGTTCGCACTATTACCGATAATGTCGTTTCGAAACATGGCGTACCGATCTATCAAGCATCATTACCTGAAACAGGTGAAAGTGATACAGCGATTTATACGCTTTCAGGAATTACGTTTCTTGCTCTAGCTGGAGTGATGAGAAAGAAGAAGTTATAAATTACAGTTTCTAAATTGCTTTACCGAGTGAGAAGTTATGACATAACTAAAGAATCACTGCCTTAATTCAATCACAATTACTTCCATATTCTAGAGAAGTTGAGAACAAAAAAATAAGTTTTATTAATCATAAATAGGAGAATATAAAATGAAAAAAGTATTAATTATTGTTTCTGTTGTTGTAATCGCACTAGCAGGTATTGGTGTAGGAGCATATTTCTTAACCCGTGAAAAGTCTCCGGAACAACAGGTCGTCGGGACTTGGTACGACGGAGAAAATGACGTAACGATTGAGTTGAAATCAAATAAGAGCCTAAAAATTACAAAAGAAAGTGGAGAATCTAGAACAGGTACTTGGCGCATTGCAGGTGATAAAATTAAGTTTACAGCAACAAGTGGTCCAAAAGCTGAAGGTGAACTTTCGACAGGAAAGATTGAATCTATTTTCTTTGAATTCACTAATACCAATGTGAGTTATGCACTTCACGATGCCACCTATGAAAAACAATAAATAGTTATAGGACTCTCATGAAGATTCATCGTACTCTTCAACGGAGTCCTATTTTGCTGAAATAGTTTTTGCGTATAGAATCTTCCAATTAATATTGACTTATTGAAAGATTTACTAACTATTTCTACCCTATATTTTAGTTTGATCAACATCTAGTTGTAGAAAATTTGCTAATGAGTAGTGGTGGGTAATCAAATCAAAACATTTAGAGGAAATAAACATATTGAAAGAACAGGAGAATTTAATATGAAAAAATGGATACTGATATCGCTTTTAAGTCTGAGTACTTTGATTTTGGTTGCATGTGGCTCAAATCAAATGAAGCAGGTAACACAGCAATCATCTTCGTCTAGTAAGCAAGAATTAAAGAAGAATAGACAGGAAGCATTTCAAACGGTCTTAGATCGTTATAAATCTTATCAGCAAGCAATAAATAGTGGTGATGATAGTCGTTTAACTGAAGCCTTGAAACAGGTTGAAGCTACATCTGAGGAATATATGCTCATTGATAATTTAGGGCATTCTGAAACCTCAGTTGATTTTCAATATGCGTTTGTAGACTTAGATAAAGATGGACAGGACGAGTTATTGATTGGTAAACAAGATTATATTTCTGCAATCTATTACCTGAAAAATAGTCAACCTTCATTGTTACATGTAGCCTATGCAGCCCCTGTTGGTGGAGCACGTTCGTCTCTCACTGTTTATGACAACGGTCAGGTGGTATTTGCTGCCTGGCAGTCATCGAATCCGGAAGTAAACCTAACTTTATACAAAGTTGAGGCTAGTGTCCCAAATAAGCAAAAAGAAACTACGATACAGATGAATGATAAGAAGAAAATCGAAGATGAACTAGGTATTTCGTCTACGGCTTTGAATTTCAAAAACTTAAAGTGGGAATCAATTGATAAAGGTTCAACGACTTCTTCAAAAGAAAGTGATATGAACTCTTCTAGTCAGAGTGAGGATATTAAGTCAGAAACTAGCTTTCAGGTTCGTGTGCAAATATCGGATTTGGAAATACGCAAAGAACCGAGTGCTAAGTCTCAGTCTTTGGGCAAGATATCACAAGGAATTCACACTATTTCGGAAACAACAAGTGCAGAAGGTTACACTTGGGGGAAACTACAGTCTGGTCAAGGATGGATTGCTCTTGATTATACGGAACGAATAGAAGGTGAGAAAAAAACTCAATCGGAATCTAGTGGTATGAACATTCAAGAAATTCAAACAGGTAATTTTTCAAGTGTTAAAGGATCTTGGAGAAATGCACAAGGTAATAGTATTACTTTCGATGCCAATGGCTTGACCCAAGTGAATGGTAATCCTGCGGGTGATGTAGTTTTTGATAAATTCGCTGTCCAAGGAGAAAAGCTCACAGCCGTTACAAAAACATCAGAAGGTATTAGTGAGACACCAATAGTGTTTACTCCGAGGGGACAAGATGGAAGAGAGTCAATTTTTTGGAGTAAAAATCATGTCAGTGATGGAACGGATATTTATTATCGAGAGTAGAAGACTAGTCATTTTATTAAATCACAAAAAGAGTCGCTTTTCATTAGAGGCTCTTTTAAAATACTTCAAAAGGTAGATTATTTCTGCATAATCTTTTAGCTATGGATCTTTATTAAAATAATTATTTTGTTTTTTTAAAATTCAACTTTTCTGACATACTATATAGTTACCAAAGTAGAGAGGCAAAAATATATATAATTACTAAAAGTAAAGATACTTATGATTTTTAGGCTTATCACTTACAGATATAACAAAAACTTAAAATATAAGAGAGCTGAGTGAACTTATATTTAAGAAAAAAACTACGACTATTTTTTGAGAAGTAAAAAATTTTTTTGATTTTTTTTAGATTCAACTTTTCTGACATACTAAAATTGTAAATCAGGAGGTTAACTATATGATAAATGTTTTTTTTAGAGATTAGGCTAGGCTATGAACTTGACCAGTTTGATAAGGAATAGTTCTATTAATTATTGAATTAAATTAAGAAAGGGATAAAAAAATGAAAACTGTAAAAAAATATATTAATAAACAAATCATGACAATAGTAGGTGATCTGATTGAGAAAAGGGAAGAGATGGATATTGTTATCAACTTCGATACTTACGAAGATGACTTCTATGTAGATTTATCTCGAGATAATCAAGAACTGTCGTTCGCTTTTGTCGATGATACATTGAGAATTGTAGTTTATCACTCTTGCCATTGTAAAAAAACGTTTGAGATTAGAGAGATGGATGAGATTTTAAATTTGAATTATGCACTTGATATGTTGCTTAAATCATTCTTGTATAATGAATGGTATGATCTTGTAGCGGATTTAGCGAATCATACGCTTTGGGGAATGGTAGAAAAGTACAAAAAAGACAAGGTGAACGATATTTGATATTATAAAACAGATAATTAAGTAAAAATATAATAATAGACGATTTAATATAATGGGAAAATAATTTTTACTGTTGCATATTTTAAAGTAAGAGATGAAAGGATTAATAATATGAGGACTCCCCAAAATTATACTCAGTTGGTAAATGACAAAAAAATTACGAATGAGATGATTGCAGAATGTATTTATTCTGTAAACAAGCGAGCTAAAAATCATCGTGATAAAATAAGAAAATATAAAGACGATCGCTACAATCGGTATACAGTAAGAAACATTGAAAATGCTGAAGATGAGATGGAAAAATACTATACGATGAAAGAAGAAATGTTAACAGTGTTTGAACCATCACTAATCCATGAACAATATGTAGGGGAAGAGAAAAAAAGAGTATTTAGTACTGAAGAAGACTATGATAAATTATTGCAAGAAAAAAGTAATGATATCCTTAGGAAAGGTAGTTACTATGATGATGAGAATTCTATAGAAGTAGAATTTTTTGATTATAAGTTAGGTAGAAAAAAATATCTATATTTTTTATTTTATGAAATTGGGGAGTATAGTTTCCATTTACCCATTTCGGAGCAAAAGGCTAAAAAGTATACTAAATTACAAATTAAAGAAATTGACCAAGATTTTAAGACTCATGGTGCCAATATTGAGGGATTACTTTCAACACAATTTGTAAATAAAGTATTAAGTTTACTAGAAAGTGGTGACTATACAATTGTGGAATAAGAAAAAAATATAATAAAATAAACATACTGAGAAAAAGTTATTGACCGCATAAAGTTAGATAAATAAATTAAGTAAAGGATTTAGTTTTGACTGAAAATTACTAATTCCTTTTAGTTTTGCCTTAATTCGTTTGCTGTTGTATTTGCTAGAGAGGAAGATTGTATAATTAATGAGTAGATTTAATAATCAAAAACTTAAACACTTAATACTTTATTTTATTGAGATATTTATCATCTCATCTTTTATTACTATGTTATTAGAGAAGAGTTCTCCGTCAACTAATTACTATGAAATAATAGAAAAATTTTTTCTTTCATATGGAGCATATCAGCTATTGATTTATACTTCATTATCAATTATTGATGATATATCTAAAGATAGTGCCCTAATGCTTTTAAAGTTTATTGAAATATTGCTTGCTTTATAAGGAAACAGGGAGTGAGCAACTAAAAGTATTAATTAATGAAAAAATCGATAATCAACTTTCATCTAATGTTATGAATAGTTGTAATACAGAAGCATTGTTAATGAATCTAAAGGAAAATATAGATTGTATTGATAAAGTATATCTACAAGCTCAACTAATAGTGGTTGAACATGATTTAGAATTATATCAATTACAATGGAGACTATCAATTTTATTAAGACTATTGAAATAAGTAAATTTGCTATAAAAAATACTCCACCAGAGTTTATTTCTGGTGGAGTATTTGGTGGGGAACCAAATATAATTAATAGATTTTTAGTTTAAAGTTTTCTTCCAGATCGGAAGAGAATTTTTTTTAAAAATGTTGTTAAATCAAGATTTATGAGTGTAGTAATAAAAAAATATATATTAAACTACTGAAAAATATTTGACATCATGATTACTATTTTCAATCTCTGTTGGTAAATTAGCTAGTCTTTTGGAAATAATTTTATGAATATCCATAATTTTATTTTTTTTGAAACTTTTGATATTTTGATAGAGAATTGTACCTCTTTCTTCTTCAGTATAGTTATTAAAAACTAAGCACTTTGGTTTAGAATTATTTTTAGATAATTGACACCCCAAACCATATGTTTTACAAAAGTCAGTAGAATCTAGCATTAGTTTCAAAATTCGTAGACTTTGCCAAGTAATCATTTCTGATAAAAAGTAATTTTCCCCAAAGCCACGTGAATGTTTGAAACTGTGTTCAATTAGTCTTTTTTTGGTACGTGCTATGTTTGATGCTGAGACAAAATTTTGTTTCAGTTTTAGATAACAAAAAATTTCTTCATCAAGTGTCATTGGTTGAAAGCTATTCAAAGGGTCGTTGATTAATCTTGCAAAAAAAGTATTTGTAGCATTGTAGGGGTGTCTTTGTATAGTCCTAGCTTCTTCAAGTGCTTTTTGAGTCTTTTTAATAGATATATTTATTTGCTTAGTAAGATTTTCAATTCCTTTTTGAACCTTACCCTTAAAATAATTTATAATATCGGTTTCATCAATACTATTAATATTGGTAGAACTGAACAAATAGTTTATCTTTTGTTTATTTAATGTGATTTCGTATCTATAAACATCAATATCAGGACATAGATCTTTGGGAATTTGTTTATTTCTTTTAGCTTTTTTGATTTTATCGTAAAAGATATGTTTTTCATTTTTGTATTTCCCAGCTTTTAGAATTCCCTGATTTTCATCGTTTATGATAGTAATGTTAACATTATTTGATAAAGATCTTAAGAGTAAGGCGCGTGTTTGTATATGAATTTGACGATTTGTTGCGAATGTAAAAGCTAGTTCAAGTTCCCTGTATTCAATTGAGTCAGGATAGATAGTAATTCCTGCGTTACATTCAACAAAGTTAAGAAAATTGTGTAATTTCTCTTTGAACGAGGACAGTGAATTTGTTTCAAAATTAAGTCCTCCATGATTGATTTGAACATGACAAACCAAAGAATTATCGTACGGATTTAATTTAATTTCTAGCAAACCAAAAGTAGAATTGTTAATTCGAATATATTCATATCGTGAATCAATATATTTTATAACAGTGAGTTTTTTATTTTTTTTTGAGAAAATTTGTAACTTGGTTGCGTCGAACTTTATTTCTCCTTTTATGCTAACTTCAACTCTATCTAATCCTAAGAAAGCGGTCGTGTTGGAAAAACAATCATAGATATGTTGCTCATTATTAATGAGATCTTTTTCGTTATATTTTTTTATCATAAAAGAATATTTTCCTTTCTTTTAAGATATTATGTTGTTTTTTACACATGTTTCTTTCAATTTTGAAAAGCTTAAAGCGGGAGTGACGCGTTAACTTTTAAAGTTGGTCAGAAAAAATAGTCTAAAACAAAATAAAAAAAAGCATAATAGAAAATAGAAGGAATTTTTCTTGATTTTGTGAGCTACAAATAAAACTATTTTTCTTCTATATAGTAGGTGAGATAAATAATAAAATAAGGAAGCGTTAACTTTTTAAGTTGGTCAGAAAAAATAGTCTAAAACAAAATAAAAAAAAAGCATAATAGAAAATAGAAGGAATTTTTCTTGATTTTGTGAACTACAAATAAAACTATTTTTCTTCTATATAATAGCTGAGATAAATAATAAATTAAGTAAAAGAGTCAAGAGAATAGTAGGTTTGCTGTTGCAATGAGAGTAAATTAAATAAAATAGAAATGAATTGATTTATAAGATTTAAAATAGAAAAGTTTCTTTTAATAATAAAGTAGGGAGTAACAAATGGAAAAAACTGTTACATATAAAGAATTAATGGAGCTCGGGTTTCCGGAGAAGACAGCTCGTAATATTATTCGTGATGCAAAACTTATTGCGGTGGAGAAGTTTAAAAAAGATAGAATTAATGATTCAAATAGTGTACAATTAATAAGATCGCCCTTTGATAATAAAAGATTAGGTATAGCTCCAAGGGATATAGTGGAGAAGCTCCTTGGAGGGATTTCGCTTTCTGAAAACAAAAAAGAAAGTGAGAAAACAGATGGTATCTAAAACAAAAAAATATCCTTGCGTTTATATTGATCAAAAAGATAGAATTTATATTAGTATTGAGCTTGGAAAAGACCCAATTTCTGGGAAAAGGGTTCAGCACAAAGCGCGTAAAACTAAGGAAGGAAAACCTTTCGAAAGTCAAAAAGAAGCATATGATGAGGTTGTTCGTATTAAATACGAAAATGGAAGAAAGTTAACTCTTGAACATTACAATATATCATTTGCAGACTATATGAAAGATATTTATTTACCTGCCTATAAACAAAAAGTTGACTTTTCTACCTATAAGACGGCGATGGCTCATCATAACCTTTTTGTAACTTCTTTTGGAAAAAAACAGCTAAAAGCTATTACCCCTCAAGAATGTGAGTTGTTTAGAATTCGTCTTATTAATGATTATTCTAAAAATTATGCAAAGAATTTGTGGTCACGTTTTAAAGCATGTCTCGGTTATGCAGAACGGCTGGGTTATATTTCCAAACATCCATGTTTAGGGTTAGATAATCCTAAAGGCAAACATCCAGTAACTGAGTTTTGGACATTTGAAGAGTTTAAAAAGGTAATGAGAACTTTTGATTGTTCGGAGTATGAGGATAGACATCGTTACACAACAATTTGGCTATACTATATGACAGGGGTGCGCGTGAGCGAAGGACTGGCACTGAAATGGAAAGATATTGATTTTGATAAAAAGCTTCTCAATGTCCATGCAACACTTGAAAAAGATGAAAATGGAAATTGGTATGCTAAGCAGCAGACAAAGACGGTTGCTGGATTGCGTAAAATTGATTTAGACGATGTAACTTTAGAAGTATTAACAAATTGGCGTGAAGTTCAAGTGCAAAATGGCGAAGATGATTATGTTTTATCTCGATTTGGTAACCCCTTATGTAAATCAACTATTTGTCGCATTATTAAGCGACAGGCTGAGATTGTAGATGTGCCAAAGATTACTGGTAAGGGCTTGCGTCATAGCCATGCATCTTATCTTCTTAATGTTCTTAAGATGGATCCACTGTATGTTTCACATAGACTAGGTCATGCTGATAAATCAACGACTTTAAATGTTTACAGTCATTGGTATCATAATGATGTAATCGGGATTTCTGACAAAATCACTCAGAATATTTTACAATCAAAAATTTTTTAGTATCCTGCCAAAAAACCTGCCAAAATGTAAATCAACTAAATAAACTAGATAATATCAGTAGTTAGCCTAAGCCTGCTTCAGTTACTCTTAAATAATAAGGTAACGACTCAAGTCGCTTAATAAAGAAAACCAGGGCATAAGCTCTGGTTTTTTATTGCGATAAGCGATTGATAGAAACTGATAAATTGATTTGGTTTCCTGCCAAAAATCCTGCCAAAAATTCTTTGGCAGGATTTTTGTTTTAATAAACTTTCGGGGGTAGACACTAGATTGTCTACCCTTTTTTTGCGTTTTGGAGGTAATCATGCAAAAGTTTGAACAATCATCACATCAAATGGTGATGTGTCTTCTCGTGGCTATTTTAGGAGTTGATATTTAGAAAGCAACTCATCTGGTTGATGAATTGGAACAAGTAGGTTTAATCTGATTTGATGAATTCGGGAATTTTGGAATTTTAGTCTTGGAGGGATAATCATGAAACGTATTACTGCTAATCAATTTCAGACATCAGAGCGTTATTATAAACTCCCAAAAGTCTTGTTTGAAGATTACGCTAAAAATACGGTCACGAGAACTTTACCATGAGAAACTGGGCAGATTTTCAATACTATAAGGATAAGACGTTGGATTCGGTGATTGCGGTCACAACAGCGAAGTTTACCCTTTTTAATATCCAATCGGTGATTGATTTGACGCAAAAAGACTCTATGGACTTGAAAACGTGGGGCACTCAGAAGACTATGGTCTATCTTGTTATTCCAGATAATGATACTACCTTTCGTTTTCTATCTGCTTTATTTTTCTCTATGGTTTTCTCCACTTTGACCAGACAGGCTGATGTGGACTTTAAAGGGCAACTGCCTATCCATGTTAGAAGCTATCTGGATGAGTTTGCTAATGTCGGAGAAATCCCAGACTTCGCCGAACAAACCTCAACAGTTAGCTCTTGGAATATGAGTCTAGTACCAATCTTGCAAAATATCGCCCAACTCTTTCTCATTTACTGGGAAGGAAATAGTGGTGATAAACTACTTGAACGTCAGACACGAGCCAGTGAGTGGTATTACCAAATTGAAAAAGGCTTTAGTCAACCCAACGGCGGGACAGCACAAAGTGATCTAAAAGCACTTGAAGCTGTACGAGGAGACCTTTTTGAAAACTCTATTCCAGGAGGTGGTGACGGTATGGGGTATGCTTACGGCCAATGTACTTGGGGAGTCGCAGCCCGTATTAACCAACTGGGTCTAAAACTCAAAGGAAAAAACGGTGAGAAGATTCCAATTATCAGTACCATGGGCAATGGCCAAGATTGGGGACGAACAGCCGCAAGTCTCGGTGGGGAGACAGGGACAAGTCCACAAGCAGGAGATATTATTTCCTTTGCGGGAGGAGGACATGGCACACCAGCAGAATACGGACATGTGGCTTTCGTCGAAAAACTCTACCCAAATGGCTCATTCCTTATCTCCGAAACCAATTACAATGGCAATCCAAACTATACCTTCCGTAAATTATCTGGAGTGGATAGTAACTTGAATTTTGCGTATACGACGAAATAAAAAAGGATATGCTAACAATGACTTGATTTGTTAGCATATTGTTTTGGAGGTGGTGATATGGATTTGTTAGAGAAACCCGTTTATAATTATATTAAAAATAATCATGGAGTAATAACTTTTCGTGATATGGAAGAGCTTAACTTTTCTTATCAACAACTGAATCAATTAGTCTCAAAAGGGAAAGTGGAATCAATTGAAAGAGGTATCTATCATCTGCCAGCTACCTATATCGATGACTATTTTAGTTTACAGTACCGTTTCCCAAAAGGAATTTATTCCTTAGAAACAGCACTTTGGTTACATGGTCTGTCCCTTACCATTCCATTTGAGCCTGTGATGACTTTTCCTTTCGGGACAAATACGAGGCCAATGAAAGAAGCTGGTGTCAAGCCAATTGTCGCTAGAAAGTATCATGAAATCGGTATTATTAGACTGGAGCGACAGGCTGGACAGTTTATCTCAGTATATGATATGGAACGAACATTAGTGGAGTGTTTGAGAACAGCTTATCATGTCGATATTCAAGTTATTGCTCCAGCTTTTCAAGCTTACTTTAAAAAAGGAGCTGTTGATTATGCCAAGTTGTATCACTATGCACAACTATTTAAAGTAACCGAAAAACTACAATCATATGTGGAGGTCTTGTCGTGAAATTTTCAAATGCTAATAGTTTCAAAGCTAAAATCAAGAATATTGCAAAAGAAAAAGGGATCTCTTTCTCAAAAGATTAGTCAAATATTTGAAGAATACGGTGCGAATATGTTGGATGTATTCGGTTGTTATAAGTATAAATTAAACAATTGTGTTACAATGAAACCATATAGAATTTTAAGTTTTCTCAAAAACTTTCTATAACTAAGAACACATAAGGAGGTAAAATGGTGAAGTATTCTAAAATAACAAAAGTTTTTCAGCTTTCACTCGTCATCATATTTATTTTAGTCTTGTTAGGGCTCTTTGTTCCCCAGCAGTTTCAAAATATTAGTTTTTACTTAAAAAATCTCTTAACAACTAGTGTTGGCTGGTTTTACTTGTTATTGGTTACGGGGATTTTAATTTTTTGTGTCTTTTTAATTGTAAGTCCGATAGGGCAGATTCGCTTGGGTAATCCCACGAGTCGGCCAGAGCATTCGACGACGTCATGGATTGCTATGATGTTTTCTGCTGGAATGGGGATTGGTCTGGTCTTTTATGGGGCAGCAGAGCCTTTGAGTCACTTTGCTATCTCGACGCCCAATGCAGAAATAGGCAGTGCGGATGCTCTCGCAGATGCTTTTTGTTTTACTTTTTTTCACTGGGGATTTCATGCTTGGGCGGTCTATGCCCTGGTGGGATTGTCTTTGGCTTATTTTGGCTTTCGTAAACGGGAGAAATATCAGCTCTCAGTCGTCTTTAAGCCTCTTTTTGGAAAATATGCGGACGGACCAATAGCAACCATTATCGATACCATCACCATTATTGCGACAGTGATTGGGGTAGCGACAACGCTCGGCTTTGGTGCCTCACAAATCAATGGTGGTCTCTCCTATGTCTTTGGTATTCCTAATAATAGTCTTGTGCAAGTCATCATTATCATCATTGCGACAATTCTTTTTCTTATTTCTGCCTTATCAGGTTTAGGAAAGGGTGTTAAAATCCTATCTAATACAAACTTGATTTTAGCTGTTGTCTTGCTTGCTGGAGTCATAGTTTTGGGGCCAACGGTTAAGATATTTGACACCATGACAGACTCTATCGGCCTTTATTTTCAAAACTTCTTCCGTATGAGTTTTCGGGCGGCGGCTTTTGATGAGACCAAGCGGGCTTGGATTAACCAATGGACCATTTTTTACTGGGCATGGTGGATTTCCTGGTCACCTTTTGTGGGCGTCTTTATTGCCCGTATCTCAAAAGGTCGGACTATTCGCGAATTTTTGACAGTAGTGCTTTTGGCACCAACAGTCCTTAGTTTTATCTGGTTTTCTGCTTTTGGTACCTTATCTACTTCACTACAAGATTCGGGGGTTGATTTGATACGTTTTGCCACAGAAGAAATTCTTTTTGCCTCTTTTAATGAATATCCTCTGGGAAGTGTCCTTTCACTCCTGGCAATTATTTTAGTTTTAACCTTCTTTGTGACCTCGGCGGATTCTGCCACCTATGTTTTGGCCATGTTGTCTGAAGATGGCAATCTAAATCCAAGTAATCGTAAAAAGGTGATTTGGGGTGTCATGCTGGCCTTGATTGCTATTGCACTCATGTTTTCTGGTGGATTGACAGCTTTACAAAACACGCTCATTATTGTCGCTTTTCCATTTTCCATAGTACTAGTGTTGATGATGTGGTCGCTTATGAAAGAGTTATATCACGAAAAAGAGCAAATGGGACTCGCCATTACACCAGACCGATATCCTGAGAAGAATCAACCGTTTAAATCTTATGAGGAAAATTAGGAGGATGGCATGGAGTTAAGAGTGCTTCGTTATTTTATTACTATTGCTGAGGAGTGGAGTATCTCCAAGGCAGCTGAGAAGCTGATGATTACTTAGCCGACACTCAGTCGTCAGTTAAAAGATTTGGAGCAGGAACTTGGTGAACCTCTTTTTATCTGTGAACATATCAAGTCGCTTAATAAAGAAACCCAGGGCATCAGCTCTGGTTTTTTCTATTGCTTTTAATATTTTCATTTGTTAGAATGTAGGTAATGTGCGTGCTTGTCACGCCCTTTTTCTGTGTCTTTTACGGCTTTAGTGATTGTAAATAACTATAAAAATCTTAAAGGCATGGTAAATGCTAAAAAGAAAAGGAGAAATTTATGGCTTATATTTGGTCTTATCTCAGACGTTATCCTAAGTGGCTAGCAATGAATTTTACGGCGGCCATTTTATTTGTTATTGCTAACTTGGGCTTGCCGACTGTTCTTGCCAGAATGATTGATGAGGGAATAAACCGTGGTGATGTTGATAAGCTTTACGCTTATGCTTGGGTCATGTTTGGTGTAGTTTTGACTGGGATTGTTGGTCGTATACTTCTGTCCTATGCGGTTGGTAAGTTGACCACTACTATGGTGCAAGTCATGCGTAATGACATTTATGCTAAGCTTCAGGAGTATTCTCACCACGAGTATGAGCAGATAGGGGTATCCTCTTTGGTGACTCGTATTACATCAGATGCTTTTGTGCTTATGCAGTTTGCGGATCAGGTTCTTAAGCTAGGGGTTATCACTCCTTTGATGATGGTTTCCAGTGTCTTTTTGATTTTGACGACAAGTC